>CDYU01003370.1_pt1 | contig 137712 bp, 139 predicted proteins | sample 480701 | NCBI WGS metagenome assembly CDYU01 (sample SAMEA3182105, study PRJEB8094) | gut metagenome | biome: human; feature: gut; material: Stool; isolation source: human stools | place: Canada | collected 2013-02-26 | reverse complement strand
CCCACCACATGGAGGTGGCCGGTTTCGCCGGCGGCAATATCTTCACCGGCCACGCCGATCCTGGTTCCCAGGCTCACCACTTCGCCGTTTTTGACTGCGGCGCTGGCCTTGTAGTCCAGCACCTCGCCTTTCTGCCAGTATTTTGCGGTCATGTTCTCTTACCTCCTGTTAAATAGTCGTGCCGGGGTTCTTGGCGATACCGCGGAAGTCAACCGCAGTAATGCCCCAGTCCAGCCAAATGTCCCACACAAAGCCCAGGCGGCCCGGAACCTCGCTGCGGCGAATGGTGGGGGTTTCCTGGCCGTTCAGGTAATCAACCTGCAGGCTCTTGGCGTAACGCTGATCGCCGGCGACAAACCAGGGGATCGCGTTGCCGTCACCGGCCAGGACGTTCAGGGCGCCCTCCTCAATAACCTGCAGCTTGTTGCGGTACTGGTACAGGGCGTTTGCGGTGTGGCTGCCGATCCCGGTCACGTCGATCATGGCGGTTTCCAGGATCTGCGACATCTTAAAGCCGTAGCCCACGGGAACGATCACGTACTTGGGTTCCACCATGATGGAATCACCAAACGGGTCTTTCTGGTGCAGCAGTTTCAGCATGGCGGCCTGCAGGGTGTCAATGGACGGGGCGGCGCCGCTGGCGATCAGGTTGTTGTGGGCATTGTCGAACAGGGAAACGCCGTCGAAAATGGCGGGGTTGTCGATCAGGATCTTGTAAACCTGCTTGTTGATCGTGCGCTTGGCGCTCATGGCGTAAAGTCCGGGCATTTCGGTGATGAAACCCACGTCGTCGTTGATAAACGCCTGGCGGGTCATGCTGAACTGGCGGCCAAAGGTGTCGATCTGGCGCTGGGGAAGCAGTTCCGTCTTGGGGGTGTCGGCTTTCAGTTCGCCGTTTTCACCCACGCGCAGGAACTCACCGGCGCCGCCGGCCAGATAGCTGTGATCCTTGGTGGGCTTAAAGTCGCTCACGCTGCCCTTGGTGGTCCACAGCTGGAACGTGGTGGGGATCTCCTGGTACATCTGGACAATGTTCTTGCGGATCGCGTTGTCCAGGATCGCGGGAAACGCCGCGGTGGGGTTGAAGAACTGGCGGCAAGCCTCGTTCCACAGGTCGTCCTTGCTCATACGCAGCAGGGAGGTGGTGGTGCCCACGCCGTCGCGGGCCATGCACTCAATGGCCAGATCGCGCAGGGAGTAGCCGCGCATTTCCTCCGCACCCTTGGCGGGGTTCTGGACATTCGCACCGGCCCGCAGCAGCATGGCGTCCACAGCTGCCTGGCGGAAGTTGTCGCCCTCGTCGCCGTTCATGCGGCTGGAAACAGGGGCGCCGTGTTTCAGCAGATAGTCCACCGCCGCCTGTCTTACGGTGTCCATGGTGGCGCCGTTGCTGATATACTCCGCGGGATCCATGCCCGCCTGACGGCACAGCGCGGTAATGTCGCTCACGCGCTGGCGCTCCGTAGCGACGGCCTGGCGGGCGGCCTCGGTGGGGTCTGTGCCCTGCTGGCCGTTATCGTTGCCCATACCGCGGGCGCCGCCGGTGGGATCCTCGCCGCCCTGGCCCTCGTTTCCCTGGGCGGGGGGATTGTTGCCCGCCGCGTCGATCTGGCGCTGCAGGCCGTCAAACTCTGCTCTTTCCTCTGCCGTCAGGTCACGGCCAGCGGCGCGGGCGCCGCTCACAATAGCCTGCTGACGGGCGATCAGTTCCTGAATGGTCATGGTTGTTTTGCCTCCTCAATGATAAAGATTTTTGTTGATCTGGATCTGCTTTTCATAAACAGAAAGGTCCTTGGCCGTCGCCTGCTCCGGGTCGTCGGCTCTGCCCACGCCCACGGTGGCGTCCGCCGGCACGGAAACAATGGACACCTCCAGCGGCGTCCATTTGCGGGCGATCTGGCAGGGGCCTGTAAAACGTCCGTCCGCGGAGGTCTTACCGGCCACCACTTCCTCCCAGCTGTCCACGCTGTAACGCACGGACGTGGCTTTCAGGGTGCCGGATTTGACTTTGCCGAAAATCTTTTCGGCGTCGTCGTCCGTGTCGAACTCCACTTCGGCCATGCCGCGGTGGTTCTCCACCCATGCGCGAATCACTTTTCCCACCACCTTGTCGGTGTCGTGGTTGAAAAGCAAAACGCCCACGTCGTTCAGGCGGGAGAGATCCAGCGCGTTCTCCGCGTGATCCAGGATTTCCATACCAAACCAACGGCAGTATGGCTCCTCGCTGGAAAAGCTGATCGTGCGCCTGCGGCTGTCCTCCTGGCCCTCTGCGCGGCTGTTGGCCTCAATGTGGCCCATGCTTCGCTGCCCGCTGTTTCTGTCCCTCTTGGGGTCATTTGCCTGCGGTGTTCTGCTGTGCTGCTGTCGTTCCATTTCCAAAAATTACACCTCCTAACTCGACGCCGACGGATCGGCCATATTCCAGGACCTCGGCCATTTCATTGACGGCCTCTTTCCAGTCCTTGCCCTGTTCCGCGCAAACGTCCTGAAACGTCTTTTGCCCGGATTGCAGGGCGGTTTTTCCGGCGGTGCTTTCCTTTGCCGGGTCGATCCACTTCTTGGGGGCTTTCGTCCAGGTGTGGGAAAGGTATTCCGCCTTTTTATCCCAAAAGCCGGGCATATCAACCAGCCCGGAGAGATAACAGGATATAACAAAGGTTTCGTACACCTCCGACATGAAATCTGTTAGCAGTTCCACGTCCTCGGTGTATGTGTTTTCGTCCTCAATGGCATTTTGCCGTGCGGAGGAATAGGTGGCCCCGCTCATGTCGCGGCTGACGGCCTCATAACTCAAGCCCTGGCCTGCGGCAATTAGCCCCTGCTGGGTTTTCAGGAACCCGGCTGCGTCGCTGCCGGAACCTTTCGGATCCACCACTTGGATTTCGTCACCGGCGCCCAGGCTCTGGATCATGCCGGGGGCCAGTTTCTTGCCCTCATAGTCCATTCCGCCGTCCGGCGTTCTGGTGCCGCCGCGGCCAAAACCGCCCGCCGGGATTGCCCGCTTGATGAACACAGCCAGGCAGGCTGCGATCCGCTCCTTGACGGAAACGGCGGTTATAAACTCGTTCGTGTCGCGCACTCTGGTGATCGTGGGGGCCATGTCGGACATTTCGCGCAGCTGGCTGGGCCGCTTCTTGGATTTGTAAAAATATACGTCCTTGGCCTCGACGTAAACGGGGTCGTTCAGGCTCCAGCCCTCAATGTCGTATTGATTGATCCAGTAGCCCACCGGCCTGCGCCATTGGTTGTATTCAATTCCGCCCACGACGCGGTTTCCCTGGTGCTTCGGCTTGCTGGCGGTCACGTCCAGTTCGTCCACCTCAATGGCCTGCAGCTGGAACGGGACCAGCCCCTGCTTGGTGTAGCGGTAAAGGAACAGCAGGCCGCCGTCCACCTTTTTGCGGTCTACCGCCATACGCAGCATTTGGTTGAAACTCTGTTCGCCGGTAACGTCGCAGTTCCTGGCCTTGCACCATTGGCGCCATGCCTTTTCCAGCTTTTCGTCCAGTTCGTCGTTGCCGGTTTTCGCCTGGAGGGTGTAGCCCTTGCCCACCACGTTGCGCTTGTATGCGTGGAGGATAGACTGGGCAATATCACTGTTGCGCTCCAGGTCACGGGCGCGGGCGCGTACCACGTCACGGCTAAAACGGTCCGTGACCTCCGCGCTTTCGTTGTGTACCCGCCACCCGGCATTTAGGCGCCCATACCCTGCGGCGTCATATCCGCGCAGGATCTCCAGCTGCTGCCGCCACGCCTCGCGCTCACAGGCGCGGCGTGGGGAAATGGCGGCCATGATTTTGTCAAAGGCTCCCATGGTTACCTCCCGTCAAAGAACGCCACAAAGGTGCGATCCAGCAGGCAGTTGTCCGTCCCGCTGTCGATCTGCGCCTCCAGGTCGTCACGAATGGCTTTCAGCTGGGCCAGGTCCGCCCGCGTCAGGGATCGGCTGCCGATCTTGTATGACTGGCCGCCGGCCAGAACGGCGGAAATGGCGCTGTTTACCTGCTCCAGCATTTCAGCCGCTTTTGTGTTTGTACTCATTTGGTGGCCTCCTGTCAGATCCATGTGTCATTTTGATTGATCCAGTTTTCTTCCTGGGTTTGTCGCGGTTCCTGCTTGGTCGGCTTCCGCGGCTCCGGCGCCGCCGCCTGCCCCTCCACGCTTTTCAGGTACAGGGACCGGACGCCCATAACGTCCGCCGCCGCGGCTGCGTACACCTCACAGTCCAGGTAATGGTTGTCAGCGTGGGAGGATTTCAGCACCCATTTTTGAACCTCTTTTCCGCCGGATCGCTCGGTTACCTTGTGTTCCGCCGTTACCTGTTCGGCGTATTCCATGTCGCAGTCCTTGTAAACCTGCCAGGAACCTGTCCCGTTCGGCTTCCGCATACGGGCTGCGATCTGGTCTTTATACTTGCCGCCGTCCACCAGTACCAGGGTCATGCCGTGGGCCTTGCTGCCGGCCTTATTGACCACGGAAAGGCGGTAATGGGACAGCATGGTGCTGGTGCCCTTGCATGGCAGCACCCAGTCCGAATTGATGGCGCAGAACTCGTAAACTTCGTCGGTCTGGTCGCCGCTGTCCATCAGGGCCAGGTTGACCATGGCCGTGTCGCCGTTCGGCAGGGAAAACTCCACGTTCATGGCCTTTTCCACCTCTGCCATGGAAAGCGCCTGCCCGTGGGCCACGTTCTGGCTGGTCATGTAGTCGCCCCATGCGCGGATTGTCCAGTACAGGCAATTTTCCTGTACGTCGATCCCGCCGGTAATTAGCTTCGTCCATGGCGGCAGCGTCCACTCCGGCGTTTCCGTCTGCCGCTCCATGACCAACTCCGCGTTGGTTTTCAGCTTCGTGTCCTCCCATGGCTCCGCCAGCCAGCTGTTGGTGAAGTTGTGCAGCAGTTCCGGGTCGTCTTTGCTCCGCATGAACTCCCGCGCAATATCGGAAAAACGGGTGAACGGGGAATACAGGGTGTTCAGCCAAAAGGCCACGCTTTTGGGGTTCTTCGTCCGTTGCTTCACAGCCTGCCAGCGGCCAGCCCGTAGCATTTTCCCCTTGTCCTGATCCGTAATCACGGCCCCGCAGGCTTGGCACACATACACGGCCATTTCTGCCCGGTCGGTGTTCTCCGGTACGTCGTCCTTGCTGGGCCATTTCAGGCACCCGAATTTCAGTTCTATGTACTGCCCACAATGCGGGCACGGGACAAAGTAATGCTTTTCAGCCTCCGCCGCCTCTTTGGCTTTCCAGATATGGCCCGTTTTCAGGGTGGGGGTGGAGGCCATAAAGATTTTGCGGTTGAAAAAGGTTTTTGTGCGCTCTCGCGCCAGGGAAACGGGGTCGGCCTCTTTCTTAGACGCGCCCGGAAACTTGTCCACTTCGTCCAGAAACAGGTAACGTATATTCGTACTGGCCAGATCCGCCGGGCTGTTCGCGCCCGTCAGGTACACGGTCATGTCGGAAAACTTTAGCGCCAGTTTCTTGCTGTCGTTCTTCCGCCACTTATCAGCCAGAACCTTGCAGCTTTTCACCATTGGCTCCAGCTTGCTTTCCGTGGTGCGCTCCGCCAGGTCGTCCGACGGGTAAACCACCATAGCCGGGGCCGGGTCCTGCGCGATCAGGCTTCCCAGCATATTCTCCATGGCAGACGTGCCGCCCACCTGGGTGGGCTTCACGAACACGATTTCCTCCACCATGTCGTCGGAAAATGTGTCCATGATCTCCACCAGGTACGGGGTCACGCTGTTGCTCCAGGGGCCTGGGATCGCGTTTCCGTCCGGCAGTACGCGGTATTTTGCCGCCCACTCCGAAACCGTCAGGCGCTCCACAGGGCGCAATACTTGAATGGCGTTATAGATCCACGGCGGCACGGTATAGGGTTCCTGCTTGTACTTCCTCATGGCGCCGCGTCCTCCCGCTCCTCCATGATCGCACCGTCAGAGAACGCAGCCAGCAGGCTTTCCAACTCTTTCCGCATGGCCTTTTCCATGGCACGGATCGCCACCGCGTCAGCATAGCCGGACATGGTTCCGGCCATGCGCTGGGGTATATTCATGGCGAATTTCTTAAAGCTGGCCATGAACTCGGTTAGTTCCTCGGTGGCGTGATCTGCCGCCAGGTAATGCCCCTCTGCAATCGCCGTTTTCAGGCGGTGCAGCTGGCCTTGGCTTTCTTTCAGTTCAACCTCCGCCTCCAGCTTTTTCAGCGTCAACTCCGCCGCCCGGCTGTTTTCGCCGGTTTCCTGGGCTTTCGCCTCGACGTATGCCACATAACGCTGGACCGTGGCGCAGGTTCTATATTTGCGGGCACCGCCGCCGGGCGGGATCTCTGTTTCCAGGACGCCCTCCTGGGTCAGCTGTTGCACACGGCGGACCGTTTTCCCCAGCAGCTGGGAGATCACCGTGGTGCTGGACCACTCCGGCACCGTGCCGGACAGCACCGCCGGCTTTTCGCTCTTTGCCCGCTTTCCGGTGCCGCCGGTCTGCTTCTTTTCCGCCACCGGCGCCACCTCCTTTTTGCTCCAGCAGGGTGCCCCGCCGGTTTCGCTTTTCCGGTTTTGGTCGATTTCGTTTTTTTCGCCGCTCCTTTTTCGGCTTATACCCCCGTAGGGGGGTATAACTTTCCCGTCATTTCAAAAACCGTAACGTAACCGCCGGATTTTTTTCTGTTTTCACAGGGTAAAACGTCGGGCTTTCCTTGCCCCGCACGGCTTTTCCTGCTGGGGAGTACCTACACAGGGGGGGTGCGGGGTCCTTAACGGGTGCCCTGGGTGCCCCTCGGCAAAGGCACCCAGGGCGGGAGGGTTAGGCCGGGCCGCCGCGTATGCACACGCCGCAACGGCGCAGGGTGAAAGGAGGAAAGCCCCCGCGGTACACTCCCCGGCCATGGTGTGGAAAGCAAAGAACCACCGGCCTTTCGGCTGGTGGTTCTCGGTATTCGTTTCAGGGTTTCACCCCTGCGCTGCTTTCCATGCTATCAGTATAGCACGGTCAATAGTCCAAAAGCGTCCAAACTTTTCAGGGGCGATTATTCCGCCCGTGCGGCCCTGCCCGCTGCTGCTTCCGGGCCATGTATTCCTCCAGCAGTTTCCGGTTGCGCTTGTTCTCCAGGATTTTATCCAGGGCGGCGTTGTAGTAGTTGAACACATTGGACCGGCTCATGTAAAGGGCCTCCGCGATCTTATCCCAGCCCCGGCAATCTATGTGCCGCATTTCCACCACGGTGCGCTCGGTGGAGTTGGCCGGTAATACGTCGATCAAGTCCATAACGTTCAGGACGGCCTTGGCCATTTCCTCCCGCTGCTCCTCGATCCTGTCCTCCACTTCGGAGATCCGAAAGACAACGGACACGGATCCGTCCGTCTTTGTCGGCTTGGTCGGCGGCGTCAACCTGAACGCGGACCCCGTACTGGGCGCCCGCAGTTCGCTGGAAAGGACGCGGTGGCGCTCCTCCAGGATCCGCTTTTTCCCCACAGCCGTGTGGTACTGCTGCAGGTATTCCTTGACAGCCTCACGGCCCAGGGTTTCGTCCGTTGTCTTTTTGCTCATTCTCACACCTCGGTAATGTCGTACCCAAAACGGTCCTTTAGCATTTTCTTTTTCATGGCATACTTGGCCGTTCTGGTGGCCTTGCTCTTTACGTCCTCCACGACGAACTCCCAGGGCACCCCGCTTTGTTCTGCGTAGTATGGCGCATGACTTCCGTATAGCTGCCTGTTTGGCGGCTGGTAGTATGTAAAATCCGCCTTGTAGCGGATCGCCCGCACCCGCTTTCCCTCCGTGTCGGTAAACGCTTCCTGCAGGGTGAAATCCACCTGGAGGCGCAGATCGCGGATCTGCCCCCTTGCCTGGCGGGCAGCCAGAACGTCGAACCTGCGGGCCTCTTTTTGGCTGTCGAAATGCAGGACGGCCCCGGAGGCTGTCACCCGCTCGGTGGGGGTGTTGTGGTATTTCGTGCCCTTTGCCGGATCCTGCGGCGGCGCGGCGGGAGGTGCTGGCCCCCGCCGCTGTTTCTGCTGCTCCATGTACTTTTTCATGGCCTGCTCCTGATATTTCGGCGGCAGGTCGGAAACGTTTATGGCCATTACGTTTTCCCCCGGCTTTCAAACTTTCGGAAGCGGTCTTTTATGCAATCGACGCAGGGGTACAGGCAGCTATGAAAGCCGCGCTTGTTCGTGCCGTGAAAAACCCGCTTTTTGTATTCCCGGCAAATATGCGGTGGTTTCCCCATGGCCTTTTCCTGCTCCGCCTCCGTGCAACTCACTTTCCGGCAGTCGTTACAGTTCACAGGCGGCCATGGGCTAAATTCGTCCATGATAACAAACATTTTCTATTCCTCCGCCGCGTCCGGGATCTCCACATACTGCCACGACATGGGCGGACGGTCCAGGCCGAACTCTGCCAGAGGGCTGGGCGCGTCGAACTTCTCCGGTGACTGGACGATCCAGCCGGAAAGCCGCCTGCCTTTTGCGTATTTCAGCAGATCCTCACGCGGAACGCATGACATTTCTTCCAGGTCTTGCATGGTTCGGTATGATACTTCCCCAGGGCAAAGGAATTGACCTTGCACCGCTCCGGTGCCGCTAACGTACACCAGAACGGTCACGGGCCATTCAAGCCTTTCATTTTGCGGGTGTGTCTTTCGGATTTCCAACGTTTTTTCGCCGGCCAGGATCTTCTCCCACCACTCCGGTTTCATGCTCATAAGCACAGCCAGCATATTAACCTCCGTCCTTGCCGGGCAGCGGAATGATCCGGCATTTGTCCGTTGCGAACTCCGCCACATGGTAAAGCGCCATGCAGGCCAGCATGATGTCCGCCATAATGTCGTCCGCGTCCTCTTTCCCGCGCCCGTCCTTGTTCTGTTTCAGAAATCCAGCGGCCAGCACGTTCCCCAGTTCCTCCAGGTTCTTGGCTGCTTCCTGCCAGCGTTCTTTCGGCACGGTGTAACCGATCTCCACTTTCTCGGTGTTTTCCACGGCTCACACCTCCCAGGGGAAAGCAGAGGCAGGGAGATCCGGGAAATACTTCCGCAGATTGTCCTTGAAGAACACAGGGATCTCGTTCTCCTCGCAAAATGCCACGATGTTGTCCACCCACTCGCGGGCGGGCGTCACCTTGTCCGGTCGGTTGCCGGTTTCGGCGCCCAGGATCACCCACTCCGGTAAACCCTCCGCCGCGGCCATGTCCACCGGCCCCAGCAGCGGCTCCATGCTCCAAAAGCTGTTGATGTTCACACCCTGCATGACGTACATTCCCACCGCGTCCATGTTCGCCACGGTGCTGCCATACCAGAAATTGCTTTCGTGGGGCAGGAGGGCCAGGTGGTCCAACTCCAGATACCGGGCCGGGTTCTTTGTCAGGAACAAATAGCGGTGCTGGGGTGCCTTGCGGCAGGCGTCCAGCACCTCCACGATCCAGGAGGTGGGCACCCAGCGCCCAAACAGATCCGCCATGCTGCAAACAAACACGGTCTGCGGTTCCTTTGTGTTCTGCGGCTGGCCCAGGCGGTAGCGGTGCAGGGTAGGCTCGAAACCATACGGGTATGGCGTCGCCTTGATCTTCTCCGGCAGCACATGGAGGCCGCCGGCCAGCGGGGCCGGATCCTCCAGCCCTGCGTTGAAGCGTGTGGCCGTTCGCCTGGCGTAGCAGTACGGGCAGCCATGGCGGCAGCCGGTTACGGGGTTCCAGGACATTGTGGCCCAGTCAATTTTCGTCTTGTTCATTCTTCGTCGCTCCTTTCGTTTTTCCACTCGTTCACTATGCACTCGTTACAGCCAAAACTCTGGCAGTACACGCAAATGTCCATACCGTCGGCCATGGCCGCGCGGACGATTGCCGGGAAGTCCGGCAGGTTCACCTTGCGGCGCGGTTTCAGTTCCGCCAGAACGTCGCCCAGGTATTCCGACGCCTGCCAGTCGCCATAGATACGCGCCGGGGCTTCCTGTTCCTCGGTTTCCGGGTTCATAGTCCAGAGGGCAACACACCCGCCGTCCGGGTCATGCTCCCACCGCGCCGGTGTCTGGCTTATGATCTGCCCATCTGCGCCCCGCGTCGTCAGCCCTATGGTGGCCGTTCCCTTGGCTATGCAAATAATACTCATGCTTTTGCCTCCTGTTCCAATTCTGCGCGGAACCGTTGTTCCAGTTCAAACACGCCGCGCGGCTGGCCTTTGTAATAGCCTTTCATTGGCCTGTCTATTTTCCGTTGCAGGTCTTTCAGGCGCTCCCAATATTCCGGCAGGCTGGCGTACATATTCCGCAACTCTCGCAGGTTCTTGTTACAGCAGCACCAGCACGAAACACGGTCCAGCACGTCATAAAGGCGGATCGTGCCCTCCAGCCACGAAAACCCGTTTTCATAGCAATATGCCAGGGCGTCGGCTTCCGTCATACCCCACTCCGCCAGCGGGTGCAGCTTATACGGCTTCCGTTCTTTTTCCAGGCGCGGCGTTTCGTCGGCAGCTATGCCAACGTAAACCATAGCGTCCTGCGCCTCCGCGTACCTGTCTATGGCTTTCAGCTTCCCCGTGGTTCCCCAGCGGCAGAGGCCGCCACACCAGCCATAGCCTTGGTGTGTGCCTTTCTGCTTACTGCAAACCGGCCTTTCCAGCATATCGAACAGGAACGGGTTTTCCGGCTCCAGTCTGGTGTACTTGATCCCCAACTGCTCCAGGCGGGGCAGCATTTGATCCCGCGTGTGGTAAATCGCCTCGAACTCCATTCCGGTGTCGTAGAAAACCACCTCGTTCAGCGGGTAGCCCTTGGCAATCAGCGTTAGGAGCATGGCCAGGCTGTCCTTGCCCCAGCTGACGCTTGCAATATGCCATTTCATTCCGTTTTTGCACCTCCGAACGCCGCCAGGTCGAAACAGGTCTGTTTCCCAACGTACTGGCACCACGCCCATTCCAGCATGGCGCCGCGGCTGTCCTGGTAGTCCTGCATGAACAGAACCACGTCCGCCGCCTCCATCGTGGCGAAACACAGGCGCATATAATCCACGGGGCGCAGCCCCTCCGGCGCCGTGGCGGGGTTCAGTACGATATGGCCCGCCGCCGCCAGCTTCTTTTCCACCTCTCGGAACTTGGCTTTATAACGCCTGTCCCCGGTGATCTTGCCTGATATGTAGATTTTCACAGAAAACCCTCCTATTCGTTGAAAATCTCGAAATACTCCTGGTATGGGTAACCGCTGATCTCATGCCACCCGCTCCGGCAGGTGGATCCGTCGTCGAACTTATACAGCACGGCGCCCTTTCTCGCTTTCGGGTCCTTTCTCCAGCTGGACGCAGGCACGGCGGTGTATGTGATTTCCGGCTTGTCCATGTTCTGCGTTTTGCTGTACCGCTTCCCGCGCTTGCCGATCTCTCTGTACCTCTCCATGGTGGAACGGCTTTCTTTCATCAGGTAGGCGGCCAGCTTGTAGTGGTTGCCGCGCCTGTCCATAGGCTTGAAGCTGATACCTCCGCCGCCTCTTGGGACATTCTCCCACGCCTCCGTGATGATCTCCGGATCCATGCGGGAAATGATAACGTGTATGTGCGGGTTGGTCATGCGCTTGGTTTCTATGACCACCACGGCCTTGAACGTGATCCCGCGCTTTTTGCAGAGTTTCCGCAGGTTCCGCAGAAAGGCGGCCTTGTTCTCCAGGATCTCCTCGAAAGAACTGTCCTTGACGTAGTAGTGTAGAACGGCGTGGAGATCCCTATGGCCGAAATTGGCGTTTATATCCCAGCGCAGGTGTTCCTCTGCCACCCGCTCGTTGATCCGCTCCTGCTTCTCGGTGGTGTGTCCAGTGTTTGGGCCGCGCTTCACTCCTTTGGTGTGAACCCGGAAAGATTGCATTTTCTTGTGTTCGACACACGGACCAGCTTTCACCACCCTATGAACGTAGGCCATGGGTGCCTCCTTTTCTGCTGCTGGTCACTTTACTAATCACTCTTACCGGCGCTATACGGGGCCGTGGCCCCGTCGCTTTTTCCGGCTTGTATTCCGTCCGGGAACCTGATATAATATAGGTATATCGGACGGTTTTCCGTCGTCTATATTGCCACCTGCGCCGTGTTGACAGCACCGGGCGCAGGTGGCTTTCTTTTTATGCCAGGTAATCCTTGGCCATTTCCAACAGTTCCGCCGCGTGTTCCTGGTCAATGATCTTGACCTTGCCGGGCTTCTTCGGATCTGCGTCGATGGCCCAGCACGTTTTATTTGCCAGTATTTCCCGCTTGTTCAGTTCCTTGTCCAGCCTGCTTTTGTAATAGTCCCGGTCTTTCCCCCAGGCCACAAACTCCAGAAACTCCTCTGCGGTCATATTTACAGTTACTTCCACGGTGCCCTCCTTACGGCGTGGCCGCTGCTATTCTGTCAGCTGCCATTTGTGCATAGTCGGGGTTGATCTCGCAGCCTATGAAATCGCGCCGCAGGCGCTTGGCCACCACTCCGGTGGTGCCGCTCCCGGCGAACGGATCCAGGACCGTGCCGCCCAATGGGCTGCCTGCTAAAATACAGTGTTCAATCAGCTTTTCAGGAAACACGGCAAAATGGGCGCCGCGAAAGCCGTTTGTGCTTACGGTCCACACGTCCCGCTTGTTCCGGCGGCCCGTCTGGTTTTCTCGGTTCCCGTGGCTCTCGCGCTCCACCTGGGCGCTGTTGTCGTGTGCCCGCCCGCCGGTGTAGGCACCGCCACCGCGGAACGTCCTTGCGTTTCCCTTGGTTGATGTAACGGGTTCGCTGATCGCCGCCGCGTCGAAATAATAGCGTTCCGATTTGGAAAGCAGAAAAATATATTCGTGGCTCTTGGTACAGCGATCCCGGACGCTCTCCGGCATACAGTTGGATTTGTTCCATATAATATCCTGGCGCAAATACCACCCGTCTGCCCGGAGGGCAAAAGCCAGCTGCCAGGGAACGCCGATCAGGTCTTTGTATTTGTACCCCCGCGGCGTATGCTTTGCCGTGTGGCCGCAGGAATTACGGGTGTTCGTCGGCGGCTGGCTTCCTGATCTGGTGGCGTAACTGTCGCCCATGTTCACCCACAGGGTTCCGTCTGCCCGCAGAACCCGCCGGACCTCACGGAAAACGGAAACCAGCGATTGCAGGTATTCCTCCACGCTGACCTCGTTTCCGATTTGACCCGCCGCGCCATAATCTCGCAAATTATAGTAGGGCGGGGAGGTGACGCAGGTATGGACGCTTTCGGGCGGTAAATGCCGCAGTTGCTCCAGCGCGTCGCCTGTCAGGATTATTTCAGCCATTGGTGGGTGCCTCCATTTCCGCCGGTTCCGGCAGGTGCCAGTCCTCCGCACGAACCTGGAAAGCGTCGCCCAGCTGCACGGTGTCCGGGAAATTGTGCTGTGTAGTCTGTACGGCGTATTTGTCGATCTCGGTTGCATAGTAGGCGGTAATCGCCGCCCCCCAGCTTGTCCAGCGCAATATGGCCGCAGCTCATACCGTCGTACATGGAAAGCACTTCCACCGGCTCCTCCGTCAGCCCGGTAAAATGGCTCATAATGTGGGCGATCACGTCCACGGTCCAGCCGTTGCCCAGCATTTTATACGCCTGGGTGTCGCTGACGGGAAAGGCGTATGTGTCCGGCACGGTCTGGAGGCGTTTACACTCCGTCACGGTCAGCTTGCGAATGATGTAAAAGCCGTCTGCCAGTTTAATGGGGTATGTCTTTCCTTTGATGGTGATCCGCCCGCCGCGAACCTCGTAAACTGGGATTTCTTTTCCGCCTGCCGCCTTAATTACAAACTGCCCTTTCCCGTCCGGGATAACGGGCACGGCATACAGGCCGGTGGCCGCACCGTCGGCTCCGCCGCCGTTCGGCCTTGCCTGCAGGGAAACGCTCTTGCCGTCGGTGCTGTAAATGCGGCGGCTTTGGCTGGTGCCCAGTTCGCCGTCCTTGTTCGGCATGGCGCCGACGCGGACGGGGACGGCGATCATATTGTCTTTTTCCACGGTTGACAGGCAATTTGTTTTGTTCGGATCCTCGTTTACCTCGAAACGCTGGATCCGCTCGATCTCCTCGTTGTAATCGTCGCGGTGCCCCTGCTCGTTGATCCTGCGCCCCACGACGCGCCCAGCCACAGGGACGGCATAAAGCCCGGTTTTTGCGCCCAGGCCGCCGCCATTCCCGCAGAGGGTTACGCTTTTGGCGTCCGGGCTGTAAACACGGTATTGCTGGCTGTCAAAAGTCTGGTTCTTTGCGTCGTTCTCAATGGTCCCGATCCTCACCGGCTCCACCAGAACGTTATATGGGACGCCCTTGTGGGTGTTCGCCGTCACGCAGGCGCTTTTTTCCTGCGTTGCGTCGTGGAAATAATCGAAACCAAAATGGTTCCGCCCGTCCTTGGTTTCGCGCACCATATAATCCATTTCTTTTTCGGTCAGCGGCTTAATGGCAACAGGTTCCGCCGCACCATTCCGCTGGTGTCTGGAAACCATGTCGTCCACCGTGGTCCCTCCAGTTGTGGACAGCAGGGCATACCCTTTTTCTTTCCAGCAGACACCGCTTTCCAGAATATCGCGCAGGAGGATCCCACGGTCCACCGGCTGCTCCACCGCCACCTGGCTGTATGTACCGTCCGGGTTCCGCCTGCCCACCCAATACAGGCGCTGGCGGTTCTGTGCGCTCACCAGGGCGCTGTTAATCAGAACAGGCTCCACGCCTAACTCCGCCGTGATCTGCGCCCGGATAGCGGGCGACATACTTTTATTGTTTTCGTACAGGAAAAAATCCGGCTGGTACTTATCCCGTGCAATACGGTAATTCAAGAACAGTTCCCAGCCTATGCCGCTGGCTTCGGTTTCGCGGTTCTTCGTCTGTGCGATACTCCAATGTGTGCAAGGGCTTCCGCCGATCAGTATTTTCATTTCCCCGCCTCCCGTTCGCGTAATAGCTTGTCGTTTTCCAGAATGGCGGTTTTAATTTCTTCTGGTGCGGTTGTCAGATCCGTGTCGTCGCACTCACGTTTCAGCCACCAGGTAGGGCTATTTCGTTCAGCTTGGTGGGCGCAGTTTTCAGCGTCGCAGTTCTCCGCGTTGCAGCTGTCACAAAATACCCGGTGGAAATCGTCGTCCCACGGGCCGGACAGGATAGGGAGGGTGCCCAGGAAATCCCCCAGGGCCTCCGGGGAGGCCGTGATCCTTTCAAAGTTATTCACCGCCCGGCCTCCTCTTTGTGTAGGTCCACACCCTCCAGGGCGTTCCACACGGCCCGCTCCCATTCCTTTGCCCAGCCGGAACAGGCTTTCCGTACTGCGTTAATCACCACGGCCTCGCCGTCGGCCTCCCACAGCAGGCGATCCTTGTCGATCACGTCCGCGCCGATATGCTCCGCCGGATCCCGCTCGATCATGTCCACCAGGTACAGGGGAACGCCCCAGCAGGCACCGCCGCCGGGCGGCTGGTAAATCTGGAACCCCTGCATAATCACCGGCACCATGGTGACCTCCTCGCCGCGGTCACCGCCGCGCCAGTGATCCATATCGTCCGCCGCCGTTTCTCTCAAAACCAGCTGCGGCTCCGTGTCCTTAATGATCGACGTGGGCATATCTCGCTCCGGGATCATGCCCATGTGTTCCACGATGGTGGCCAGCACCTTGCGCGGCAGCAGGGCGCGGTTGGCCATGGCAAACCAGTGATCCGTGTAAATGGCCACGTCGTTGCCGGTGTTCAGGACGGTGTACTCGCCCGCTTTGTAGGCTCTTTTGATGGCGCGGATCAGCCCGCCCTCGTTAATCAGCATTTGAAACCCTCCTTTTATATAAGGTGCGGCATAGGCACCGGCCTTTCCTCCTTGTCGGCCCGCCACACCTCTGCGTCCCGTATTTCTGTCCAGTCACAGCCCCAAACCTCCGCCGCGTTCAGCAGGGCGGCAAAATTGGAACCATGCGGCACCACGACGGTGCCATATTTCCGGCTTACCACTCTGGCGCAGCCTCTGGCCTTCCAGCGTTCCCGCCGTGCCCGCTCCGTCACAGACGTTTCATACTTGCGGGCGGCCTCGCGGGTTACACCCCGCCCCAGGCGTTCACCGTACATTCCCATGTTTCCATGGCCTCCTTGACTGCCTTGGAGTAGTCGGTGGAGGTGATCCCGCTGTCCCATGCGCTTCTCGCGCCGCCCTCGCCCATGTTGTAGGCCATGGCGGCCTTTTCGACGCTGCCATACTTGTCCAGATACAGGCCCAGCTTGTAGCAGCCGCCCGCGATATTCCCGGAGGCGGTGGTGGGATCCAGCCCCGTGGCCGCCTGGATCTCCGCATGGTAGGAACTGCCGGGGCCGGGGTTTAACTGCATGATCCCCACCTCACCAGAGGCGCCCACGGCGTCCATGTCGAAATTGCTTTCCGTCTGTGCCACCGCCAGGGCCAGAGGATAGGGGCAGCCGTATTCCTCGCAGTACGTCCTCATGTAGTCCTGCCATTCGTAGGGCATTGGAACCGCCAGGGAGAAATAACCCTGCGCCAGCAGCGCCTCCTCGATCTTTTCCGTTTCCTGCGGGTCCTCCATGTATTCTTCCTCTGCCGCCGCGGTGAACAGCAGTTCCGCGGGCAGGATTGCCGCCGATACTTCCGGCGCGGCAGGTTCCGCCGCCGGTTCCTCACTGTACGCCTTGGCCACCATGACCACGCAGACGGCAACGAACAGCGCCAGGGCGATAAAGGCCAGAACCTTATTGCGCCGGCGGGCTTTGCGCTCCCGCTCCGCCGCGCGGGCGGTTCTGCGCTCCTTGGCCGCCTTGATCTCCGCCGCGGCCTGTTTCAACTCACGGGCGGACACCGCCGCCCGGTAAACGGCCAGATCGTCCTCCACGGCAGAGTTCCGCACCCCCTGGGTGGTCTGCTCGGTGGTGATGGCCGCCACGTCCTGCTCCAGCTTGTCCACGCGCCGCTCCATGCGGCGGGCATATTTTTCGCCTTTCTGGCTCATTTCTTCGTTACCTCCTTTTTTCTGGTGGCCCGCCCGGTCACCTCATAGGTGATACCGAACCGGCGGCGTCCGCACTCCGAACAGGTGATTTTCTCACACCTCTGTGCGACGGGTTTTACAGTCTTACCCCTGGCCGCCAGATCGACGGCGCAGGGCTTACATAACAGTTTTGTCATTCGTCCGTGCCCCTTTCGTCAATATGGGCGGCGCACATATCAGCCTCATGCAGCCGCCACACCCATGGCGTTGCGTCCATGGCTGCGGACAGGTCCCGCAGGTCTGTGTGGGCCGCCGCGTCATAGGCTCCCATGTGCCAGCGGATTGCCAGGGCTTCGTGATCCTCCAGCCGCATAAATCTGGTGATTTGGTAAAGGCTCTTTTCTCCGTGTCCCAGGGGGAGGGGATCCCGGAACGTATAGCCCAGGTAATCCTCCCACACGCCCGTTTCCGGGTTCCTGCGGCGCTTGGTTTCGGCGTGGTACACGCCAGCCTTGCACACGTCATGCAGCAGCCCCAGGATTGCCACGGTTTCGTTGGTTTCCGGCGTCAGATCCAGAATTGCCTTTCCGTCGATGGTGTCCCGCAGCGTGATTTCACGCAGGCGGCTCCAGACGTTCAGGCTATGAACCACCAAACCGCCAGCATGGGCGCCGTGGTGTTTGGCTCCCGCCGGGGCCGTGAAAAAGTCCGTGCTTGCCAGCCATGCCAGCAGCTTGTCCGCACCGGGGCGGCGTATATCTTTGTAAATGGTCAAAAAATCAGCCTTTGGATCTCTTGTTCCGTTCATATTGTTCTCCTTATTCTGCCGGGGCTTCGTTGCCCCAGGCGTCCCAGCCGTCAGCCCTCTGGCGGGCGAACATTTCCAGCCTGGGCACGTCGCCCAGCAGTTCCACGATCCGCTGGCGGGTTTCGTCCGGCTTCTTGCTGTGCCCCTCGAACGGGGCTTCTATAATCTGGTGGACATTGTGGGCGCGGATCTGCGTCTTGGCCTTAAAGCCCGGCGTGACGCCCAGCAGGCAAACCTCCGCGTTTGCGCGGGTGTAGGCACCCAACCCCATGAAATTGCCACCCTGCTTGCGGTTCTTTTTGACCCACACGAAAGCCGCGGTTTTGTATGTAAAGCCCCACGCCTCCATGACCTTTATGGCCTCCGTGATATTGGGGAACGTTGCCCACATAAAGCAGGCCGCCCCCTCTCGGACGATTTCGCGGACCGGCAGGGCGCATATTTCCGCTGTGGTCATGGTTGGGTGATGCTGTTTTGCAATCCCGCGGGAACTTTTCGTGTTCCCTCCCTGGGAATATGCCCACGGCGGATCCGCATAGATCACGCTGTACTGTTTGGCGGGGAGGGGGATATGGTCAGGCATGGCCGTTCACCTCCCGCTTTCCGCTGGCGGCTTGATCTGCCACGAAATAAAGGGCCTCCACGTTTGAAAATGTCGTAGCCCGTGCCAGCCCCTCCGCCTCCGCAATCATCAGATCCGCGTCAAGCCCTAATATTCCAGCCGCAGCCCTGACGGCCTTTTCCGCCTCCAGGTATTCGTTGATTGCGGCCAGCTGCGGGGAGGTGTAGGCCGTCACCAGGGCCGCGGTCATGTCGTTACGCTCTGCCATGTGCCTGCCGCCTCCTCTCCATGGCGATGGTGACTTCCTCCACCATGCCGCGCTCCCGCAGGCCCTCAACGGAAAGGCGGTGCGCCTCATGGTACAGCTGCCCGCCCGCCGCGTCGTGCGTCGTGATCGTCAGGATCGGGTGCCCCAGGGAGGAGGAAAGAAACGCTTTCGTGTGTCCGTCGTCCGTCGTCCATTCCAGCCAGTAGTCCGGGCGGCCATTCGCTTTCTGGAAATCCACGCGGCGCATACCCGGCAGGGGCTTGTATGTCGCCACCAGATTGTAAAGGCTGGTTTTGTTGGCTTTCAGCCTCAACACGGGGCCACCTCCGTTCTGTACCATTCCAGGATCCGCTTGGCGTACTTCTTGCGGATCCGCTTCTTTTTGGTGTGGCGGTAGCGGTTATAAAGCGGGCGGTTGTCAACCGACGCCCAGCGCAGCGCCGTTTCCATTTCCTGCTGTGCTGCCACCTCCGCCGCCACCTGCTGGATCCATCTGCAGAAACTGTTTACCGTGGTCAGAACGCCCGCCGTAATCTCGTGGATCGCCTTGGCCAGTTCCTCACAGTTTGCCGTGGCCTGCTCCATGTTTATGCCCATCTGCGGCACCAGCATAGTGTTTTCACTCATGCGGAAAACCCTCCCCATTCTCCCAGCCCAGCAGGATATTGTGTGCCATGTTGCCCAGGTCCTCATGTGCCTGCTCCAGCGCCATCAATTCGTGATAGGAGATCCCGGCGGCCTCCAGCTTGTCCCGGAAAGCCTTGGCTTTCTCGGTGGCAGCCGCAACCGCCCGCCGTTCTTTTTCTATGTCCTCCGCCGCGTATCTGGCTTTTCGTTCCGCCAGGTTGGCCTCTCCGGCCATGATCTGCTGGCAAAGTTCTTTTGCGCCCTCCAGGGTGAAATACTCATGCCCAGCCGTGTAAATCGTTCGGCCCTTGCCCTTGATGTCATTGGCCGCCACATAGAAAGCCGGGAGGCCGTCCTGCTCTCGCTTCTGATCTTTGCGGATCCAGAACATTACGCCGTCCTGGCGCCCCTCTCGCGTCTGCCCGTCCTTGCACAAGAACTTGATTTCTTTTCTTTTGCCCATCGCGTTGTATCTCCTTTTCAATTCTTCCGTATCAGGTGCCCGCCTGCTGGGGCTTGCCTCTGCGTCGGAGGTTAGCCTGGAAACGGCGCTGCGCCAGTTCCGGGTCATAGACAGGGCGCTGGTTCCGGTCCAGCTTTTCACCGTCCTGGCCTCTCCGTAGTTCTGCGTAGATCGTTTTTCTGGATTTCCCCAGGTGCGTGGCGATCTCCGCCACACTCGCGTAATTGCGCCACGCCTTGGCGATATACTCCCGTTCGGCGGGGCTAATGTATTTTTCGCTCATGGCTTTTTCACCTCCGATTGCGACAAAAAAATAAGAGTAACAAGGGATTTCCCTTTGTTACTCTTATTGATAGCATTTTCAAACCACGTTCTGGAGAACACCGACAGCATCCGCACCCTCATTCTGGACACCAATGGGAAAATAACGGATGGAACGTGCTTTTTCATCTGCTACGCGAAATATTTGAAGGAGCTCTGGCTCAGCGATAAGGTGGATGTCTATCAGTTTATTCAGGCGATGGATTCCTACCTTTGGCTGCCCATCGCCGGGTTATACCGGTGGGAGAGGCAGAGCGACCTGCCCTTCTACACCGCCGAGACCGTGGTGTATATCCCCGAATCCGCTGTGCCCGCGCTCAAGGCAGCCCAGGCCCAGCGCGGCTATAAGATCCCCTACACCATCAAGACCTACTCCGGCAATGACGTCTACGCCGCCCAAAAGGCGGGCGACGCCGCCGCGAAGGACAACTGGTGCACCGCCCACCAGTACACCCTGCAGATCCGGACGGCCGACCGCGTCTACACCTACGCGCAGGCCTGCCAATCTGCCCGGCGTTATTACTATTCCTGCTCCATCTGCGGCAAGTGCGAGTACAATGCAAAGCATGTCGCTCCCCATACCTCGGATACGGAGATCCTGCTCAAGACAGAAAAGCTCGCCCACTCGGATAACGGCGAGTATCCCACGGCGGAGGCCTATATCGGCGTGAATGCCGCCGGAGAGTACGTCTACTGGCTCAGCTGCGAATACTGCGGCCACTCCTACCGTTATCTCCAGCAGCATCTGACCTCACGGGATGTTTACGCCTCCGGCACGGGAATGACCCTCGCGCAGTATCAGGCGGAAGCCAACGCCTCCCTGCAATGGGAGGAAACGCAGGCGCTGAACACCACCGAGCTGTATCCCGGCACCTTCACGCTCTCGAAGAAGTCCGCCGCCAAGACCAGCTCCTGGGCTGAAAGCGATGTGAACCTCGCGCTCAACGACGATCTGCTCGATACTGCCCTGCTCGGCAGCGACTACACCAAGCCCATCAGCCGTCTGCAGTTCTGCTCCGTTGCGGTGCGTCTGGCGGAAACGCTGACCGGCAAGAGCATCACGCCCGCCGCCGCGAACACCTTCACCGACACGAACAACGCCTACGTCCTCAAGGCCTATGCCGCGGGCATCACCACCGGCACCTCGGCGGCCACCTTCTCCCCCAACGCCACCCTGAACCGTCAGCAGATGGCGACCTTCCTCCGCCGCACGCTGCAATATGTGGAGAAGAACTCCGGCTATTCCTACACCAGCTACACCTCCAAGCTCGCCTCCTACACGGATAACGCGCTGGTGCAGAGCTGGGCGAAGGAAGCGATGGCGTTTATGAACGCGCTTGATCTTGTCAAGGGCACCACCGCCACCACGCTCAATCCCAACGGCACCTGCACCATCGAGCAGGCGGTCATCGTAGCGGAGCGCAGCGTCTACGCCCACCAGATCGGCTGGTATCAGGCCGCGCCGGTGAGCAACGTCTATAGCTATAATGACAGCACAGGGGAGGTCGAGCGCGAGGACGGGGAGTACACCTCCTTCGACAGCACCAACGCCAGCCTCCACCCGGGCGATCTCGTCTGGATCACGGGCAAGCTGACCGGTGTGAGCAATCTGCTGGCCACCGCCCCCGGCACCACCGCGGACCAATGCGTGTACTCCGCCTATCTCCCCGGCATCAACCCGTACACCGGACAGATCATGTATCTCCACTATCGCGACCTCATCCCCGTCCGCGGGTAAGCAGGCAAAAAGGCGCGGAGGCCACAGCCTCCGCGCCTTTTTTCTCTTCGGTTTCCGGTCATTTCGGCGCAAATGTCGGGGAGGGCTTGCAGGATGCGCCGCGGGATGGTATGATTGAAATGGATACATCGCGCCCGCCCCTCCGCCGTCACACCGCGGAGGGAGAACCGACAAAGCCGAGGAAACAACACATGGCATTGAAAAACAGCACCGACCGCAGTGCTCTGGAGCGCCTGCTGCTCTCGCGCCTGCCGCGCAAGGAAATCAGCGCGCTCGTGCAGAGCTACACGCAGCCCTACCGCGAGCTGATGAGCTACTACCGCTGCGCGATGATGGAGGTCGAGACCAAGTTCAACGTCCTCAATGAGGAGCTTTCGCTCCAGTATGACCGCAACCCCATCGAGAGCATCAAAACGCGCCTCAAGTCCCCCGAGAGCATTGCCGAAAAGCTCCAGCGCCGCGGCTTCCCGCTGACGGTGGAGAGCATCGAGGAAAATCTCAACGACATCGCCGGCGTGCGCGTCATCTGCTCCTTCCCGTCAGATATCTACCAGCTCGCCGACGCCTTTCTGAAGCAGGACGATATCACGCTCCTCCAGCGCAAGGACTACATCGCCGCGCCCAAGCCCAACGGCTACCGCAGCCTGCACCTCATCGTGGAAACGCCCATCTTCCTGCACGACCAGAAGCGCATGATGCGCGTCGAAGTGCAGTTCCGCACCATCTCCATGGACTGGTGGGCAAGCCTTGAGCACAAGATCCGCTACAAGAAGGATCTGCCGGAGCTCGATCACGTCAACCGCGAGCTGTTCGAGTGCGCGCAGATGAGTGCGCAGCTTGACGCGCGCATGGAAAAGCTCCAGCGTCTCGCCGAGACCGCCGCCGCGGAGCAGCACGCCGACAGCCGGTGGGGCGAGCGCCGGTCCGGTCCGCTCATGCGCTGAGCGCCGAACTCCGGTGCGGCAGCGTCTCCATACCCGTTTCCCGTTCCATAAACCAGTAAGGCTCCCCTGCCGAAGCAGGGGAGCCTTGCTGTTCGTTATAGCGTATATCGCGGGTCGACGCTTACACCGTCGCCTGTAGGAAGCGCATCAGCATGGCTGCGACCTGCCCGCGCCGGGCAAGATCCTGCGGCGTCATGCGGTTGCCGCCCACGCCGTTGAGGATGCCGTTGTCCACGCACCACCTCACGGCATCGCGCGCCCACGCGCTGATGCTGTCCGCGTCATCGAAGCCCAGCTCGCCGCTGACGGCGGGGGAGCCGGCATAGCGGTAGAGCATCGCCGCCAGCTGCTCGCGGGTGACCGGCTGCTCGGGAGCGGTTCCGTCGGAAATGCCGTTCTCGACCGCCCAGACCGTGCCCTTGGCGTACCACGTCTCCCCGCCGGCCGTATCCGCTCCGGCAAGGCGCGCGAGCACGGTGCTGACCATGCCGCGGGTCATGGAGCGGTCGGGGCCGAAGGCGTCATTGCCCACGCCGTTGAACAGCTCGCGGGACGAGGCGAACTCCACGGCGTCCTTTGCCCAATGGTCCGCCATGTCGTTAAAGCGCTTGGCGTTGTCGATGATCTTGAGCTGGACGTCGCCCTCCGCGCGGAGCGCGACGCCGGTCTCGGTCACGACCGAGCCCTTGACGATCTCCTCCGTGCCGTCGGGATGGACGATCACGGCGACCATGCTGCCGGTCGGCTTGCTCACGGGAATGTCCACGCGGGTGCTGCCGACACTCTTGGGCACGCTGACGGAGGCAGTGATCCCACCGCTCGCGGACTCGACGGTTTCAACGGTCGTGCCGTCGGCACGCTTCTCGACCGTCTCCACACGGCCATTGGGGGAAGTCTCGGCGGTGAGTGTACTGCCGTCGCGCCAGGTCGTCGTCTCGATGACCGTGCCGTCGGACTTCGTCTCGATTTTCGTGACCGAGCCGTCCGCGTTGACGATCGTTTCGATCTTGCCGGGCTTCTGCCAGCCTTCTGCGCCCGGCTCGCTCGTCCAGTCGGAGGTGAAGTACAGCTCAATGCGGTCGCCGTCGTTTAAGCCCTGCGCGGACATATACCGGCCAACAAGCTCGCCGTTGACGCGATACATCCAGCCGGAGTTCTTGCCCTCGTCAAATTCCTCCAGCGTTACGCCGCTGTTGCTGGTGATGGCGGCAATGTAGCTGCCGCGGCGCTTGCAGGTATAGCGGTGCTCGGCAAGCAGGTCGGAGAATACGTCATACACCGTGCTGCCCTCGGCATACTCGAGATTGCTTTCCGTAAAGCCCATGCCGCGGCCGGAAAGGGAGAACGAAACGGTGACGGTCGGCCGGACCGCCAGCGCGCGCCTCGCTGCCTGTACGCGGCCTTCGTTATTTCCCTGCGCGTACTGCGTGCCGGTCACGACCAGATCGATTGTAACAGGCTGCTTATAGAGCTTCTGGAAATCTGCGTTTTGGGGGTACTTCTCGGCATACTTGCCAAGCGTCTCGCTGGAAAGATAGCTGGTGATGGTGACCGCCTTGCTGTCTCCCTGACGGGTGACGAGCAGGTTCTCGTGGGCTACCACACCGGCGTTGCTCGAACGGAACAGACGCCAGATCTGCTGGTCGTACCAGTTGTCCAGCGGCACGGGCACGATGCCGTGATTTTTGAGGTCCTCGCGGTCGTAGACCCAGGTCAGTTCGCCGTTGTCATTCAGATAGCACTCCTGGAAGGCGTGCAGATCGGTGGTGACGTTGTCCCTCTCGACGTTGGCATTGCGGATGCCGTTCCAGTAATTCACCTTGACCTTGACCCGTTCCATCAGCGCGATTTCCGCGTCGATCTCGTCCTGCGTGAGCGGCTGTACGGTCACCTTGATCTCCTTGGACGCAAGCACGCGCATGGCGGAAAGATCGTCTCCCGGCTGCGGGCCGTTCGGACGGTCGAGGATCTTCATCGTCAGCGTGACGGTCTTTGCCGCCTCGCCGGGCAGCGGACGGTAGACCCAAACACGCGCGCTGTTCGGCGTGGTCGGCGCTTCGATCACGCCGGGATCGCTGCTGGTGATGACGACCGGGGTGTACTTGCCGTCGATCTTCAGGTCGCGCGTGGTCGGGAACTGAATGTCGTTGCTGGTGGTGTAAACACCGTTTTCCTCTGTCAGCTTTTTGCCGGTGACGAAATCCTTCAAGCCGGGGGCCGCAAGTGCATCGTCCAGCTTCTGCTGATAAAGTGCCGCGCGGTCGGCAGCATCTGCGTTGCCCTTTACCGTGACCTCGAACACCTTATAGAGCACGATGGGCTGTTCGTTACCGGTCACGTCGCTTGTGAAATTGAACGTGAACGTCGCCGTCAGGACCGCCTGCTGGTCGATGGTCGATCTGGTGATCGTGCCGTCATTCGCAATGATGGTCGGGTCACTGCTCGTCCACGAGATCGTTGTCCACTTGCCGGAGGCCGGCAGCGTTAGGTTTTTCTCGGTCAGCTCGGGCAGCGTGGTCTGATCGAGGACCTCCTTGGTCATGAAGTCGCGAACCTTGTCCGCGTCCCAGTAAACAGTGACCCAAATCTCGACCGTTTTCGTTTCCCTGCCGCAGGTCAGCATAAACGATGCCTTGTATGTGTCGAACCGCTGAAGAGTGGTGGTCAGATCAGTGGTAGTCAGGTCAGTGTAAAAATAGGTGATATTGCCGTTTTCGGAAATATCGGAGTGCGCCTCATTTGCAGTCGCGTTCTGCGGCGTTTTTCCCGTATACGTCACGCCGACATCCGGGAATTCCTTCGCCAGCCGTGTCTCCACCATCGTCTGCACGTTGCTGTCCTTGCCGAACCGGGGATAAAGGGCCCCCATATTTTCCAGCTTGGAAGCTGCTTCATTCAGCGTATTTTCATCTGCGCTGCTCGGGGACCACACATAGATGGTAAATGTCCGATATGCAGCCGTATTGGTGTCTGCAAGCGTGCATTTTGCAGACAGTTTAATCGTCTTTTTACCGCTTTCCGGCAGAGTGAGCTTTACGGTGTTATCAGTGATCGCAATATCCTTACTGCTCCACTCGATATTGACCGTTTCGCCGTCCTTGGTGTGCACGGCGGGCAGCGTCAGCACGGTTTCTTCCGTAATGTCGGTCGGAAGCGCAATGTCTTGCGCGACGACATAAGCCTTGCCGTATTCGGCAGAGCGGACATATTGCTGATGGTCTGCATGTGAATGAATCGGCGCTCCATTATAGAACACATCAACGCCCAGATAATTCCACTCGTTGAACGAATCCGGAATGACAACAAATGTATTTTCCGTTGTTTTAGCAATCGGCGTATTTGTGGTATTGTTCCACCACGCAAAGCTCAGCTTGTCGCTGCTGAAAATCTTATTGCCGATGGTAACAACATCTACGCGAACCTCCTGCCCGATCACAGGTTCGCTGCCGCCCGTAGCTGTGTTGGTATAGTTCAAACCCGATACAAAAGGCAATACATCAATATCAAAGGTTGCCGGTTCGATCGTTTCATCATCAACCGTCGCCGTGATCGTTACCGTCCCCGGCTTATTTGCCTGCGCAATTCGGATATTGTCCGCCGCGCTCGCGTTATCAGGCGCGGTCAGTATAACACAGTCATTGCTTGCGCTCCAAATGACAGTGGGCGTCCTGTTCTCCATGCCCTTGTACGCAACCGTCAGCGTGGTATGGGGCTGTTCACCGCTGTTGGTCATTTGGAGCGTACTGCCACCGGAGATAACGATGCGCGGGTTCTTTTCTGCCGGAGTACTGCCGGCTTCCCATTTGAGAATGACATTGCCGGAGTCGTCCATGGTGAAGGCATCGCCGAGTATAGCAAGAGCGTCCGTAGCGGATGTGACCTTACGACTATCGATAAGCGAACCGCTTCCAATCCCGTTTCCTTCGTCCGGTTGCGTCCAACAGCAGTTCTTTATTTTGCTCCCACTATTTGTTAAAGCTCCTGTAATGCCGCCACATGGTTTGTCAGAAATGGTTCCAGAACTATAACAGCTTTTAATTATGGTGCCACTCTTAGCGGAGAGTCCCAAAACGCCGCCAACACGAATCATGCCATTTCGACCACAAGTTCCCGTTGCTTGAACGTCTCCTATATTCATGCAGTTGAAAATTTTTAATGTGCCATTATTAACACGACCAACAATGCCTCCTATACCATTAGCCTTTGTTGTTTCTGTATAGCTTGCAGAAATTTTTCCTGAAAACACACAACTATCAATTGTTACAGGTCCTTGCGTTTTTCCAACAATACCGCCGATACCAGTGGTGGAGCCAGAGATCGTGCCCTCTACCTTCAGATTCTTGATCGTTGCACCATTCACAAATCCAAACAGTCCGTTAGACCCATTTAATCCGCTAATCGTATGCCCGTTGCCGTCAAACGTTCCGGCAAAAGCATCAGCAGGATAAGCAACATCACTGATAGGTGTCCATGTACCAGATAGCTCAATATCGTTTGCCAGATAGAAAGTAAGCCCTTTCAGATTATAAGCGCCATTACCATCATTGTCCTTCACCGCCGTTGCTAACGCTTTCAAGCTATCGGCAGAACTGATCTTAAACTTTTGGATTGTGCTCGTGTCTGCCCCCTCAGAAAATTCCGGCAGTGCGCTTACGTCTGTCTCCGCCGCGAACGCCGCGGTCGGCAGCAGGCTGACCGCCAGCACAAGCGCCAGCAGCAGAGAGATCACCCGTTTTTTCATTTTTCTTCCTCCTTTTGCATGAAAAAAACGTCTGTACCCGCCCGCGCTCACGAGCCGTACAGACGTAAAAAAGGGCGCAAAGACCCCTTGGTGTCTCACGGCTCCCGGTGTGGGCAGGAGCGTCCAAGGCCGTCCGGGCATTCTGACTGATCTCCTCGTGGGAGCTTCACAGTGACCCGCTCGCGGGGCTTTTCACCCCATTCCCCCGTTCCGGTTTTTCTCCGGCAGACGGCCTTGATCGCTATTCTTTTTCGCAGCGGAGCATCTCCCCCGCCGATTGTCCTATCATAAAGAAATTTTATCCAAAAAGCAAGAGCAAATCGCGGGTCGGCGTCATGCGCGCCGCCTTCTCTGCATACTCACCGAAAAGCGCCGCCGGACTTTGCGCATTTTCCCGAAAAATTCGGGTGGGCAGCTTTCTCTTGCGGGAACGCTCTTTTTCTGTTAAAACGAAATCATGATCGCAAGTCCAATTTGAAAGGAGCGCGAACATTTGTCATTGCGAGGAAAACAGGCCAACGGCCTTGTGACGCAGCAGCGGGTGCTGCGCGCCGCCGCAGCGCAATTTCTGGAGAAGGGCTACACCGGCACGACCACCGCAGACATCACCGGGGCGGCGGGCATCGCTCAGAGCTCATTTTTCCACGTCTTTCCCAGCAAGGAGGCGCTGCTGCTCGAGCTGGTGCGGCGGATGTTCGGCGGGCAATTCGACCTCGCCGGACAGCACAGCGGCGCGGCGGACCTCGTGTTCCCCTATGCGGTGGAAACGGCGCTTTCACTTTCTATTGCCACGGCGCAAAGGAAGGCAAAAAGCTTGACGTGATCCGCAAGAATGCCAGCGTTGCCTTTGAAATGGATTGTCAGAATGCCCTGCAGCACGGCGAAACCGCCTGCACGCACAGCTATTATTACGCCTCTGTTCTCGGCGAGGGCAAGGTGGAAATCCTCGAGGGCGACGAAAAGTGCAAGGGTCTGTCTGCTCTGATGCTTCATATGGCCGGCCGCAACGACGTATTCACCGCTGAAATGGCGGATAAAGTCGCAGTAATTGCGATCCGTGTTGATGCTCTGACCGCAAAAAAGCGTCCTCATCCCCAGCCGTAAGCCAGATACTTCATTTCCCAATTCTGCGGCACTCCACGCGAACGCAATGTGCTGTAAGCCTTAAACTGCATAAAACCTCCTATTACTCTGGTAATGCGGCCGCCAAGCCTTTACCAGCGCAATAGGAGGTTTTTTCTCTTGCCGAAGCTTTTAAGCTTCAAAAAACAGTCTGCTGTTTTTGTCAAAATACCCTGAACTCTCCCCGCGCAAGCGGGAGTCCTCCGCCGTATCGCTTGAAGTAGTCCAGCAGCAGGTCGGACATCTCCGTGCCGATCTCGCGCACGATCGGGCAGCCGACATAGCCGTCGTACCCGCCCGTGCCGCTGGCGCGGTAGCTGCTCAGGCAGGCGGTGAACACGTCCGTGTCCTTCACGGGCGTTCCGTTGAATGTCAGCTCGACCACTCGCTCGCCCACGGGCCTTGCAATGTCGTAGGCATAGGTCACGCCGGCGTAGTAATCGTAATTATAATGCTCCACCTTGGGCTCCAGGAAGCAGTCCGACACCCGCAGCGAGCCGTCGGCGTTTCGGGTGAAATATTCCGCGCTGCGCTCCATCGCCCTGCGCAGGACGGCGCCGGTGATCTCCAGCACCGTCAGCGTGTTGGTGTAGGGGTAGGCGTTGAGAATGTCCCTGCGGCGCACGGTCTGCGGCAGACCCGCCGCGTCGTTGGCAAGGCTCGTGACCGAGAGCTGCGCGCCGCTCGCGGCGAGCTGCACGGTGTTGAAGAGGTCGGCGAGGGCGCTGCCCTCGGCCGCCATCCGCAGCGGCGTATCCGGCAGCATCGGCGTCTCCAGATGTCCCACCACCTGGTCGAGCCAAGCCTGTGCGCCGCGCTCCATATCGGCGAACTCCGCGAGCCAGTCCGCCCGGCATTCGCCGTGGGCGGGGACCGTTTCGCTGGAAAAGCGCTTCCCGCTGCCGGACACGGCGGCCTCTACCCGCAGGAACTCCTGTCCCTTGTCGGAGGGCTGCACCACGAAGGTGCCGCTCACCATCTGCCCGGGAACGGACATATGCTGGTGTCCGGTCAGCAGGATGTCGAGATCCAGCTCCTGACAGATGCGGTAGGCGACGTTTTCGCGGGTCGCGGAGAGCACGCGACCCGTGGCGAGGTCGCGCTCAAAGCCGCCGTGGTAAATGCCGACCGTCAGGTCGACCTGATCGCGCAGCCTTTCCAGCGCGGCGGCCACGGCGGGGATCGGGTCGGTGATCGCAATGCCGGCGAGGTGCTCCGGCTTTTCCCAGATGTTCACATAGTCAGTCACGATGCCGATGATGCCGACCCGCAGCCCGTTTTCCAGCGTGTGGATGCGCGCGGGAAAGCGCACCCCCGCCTCGTCCCAGCGGACGTTTTCGCACACGCAGCGCGCTTTCAGCACGTTGAGGTAGCTGTCAAGGTACGGCATCCCGTAGTTGAAGTCGTGGTTGCCCAGCGTCACATAGTCATAGCCGCAGCGGTTCATCATCTCGGCGAAGCGCGCGGCGCTGCCGATGGTATCGTGGCAGAACGCCCCCAGCGGCGAGCCCTGCAGGATGTCGCCGCCGTCGATGACGAGGGTGTTGCCGTCCTTGCGGAAGCGGCTGGCGCACTTGAACAGCCCCAGCTCCGTTTCCCCCTGCCCGCGGTAATCGGTCGGATAAATGTAGCCGTGCAGGTCGGAGGTAAAATAAATCGTCAGCTTATTTTCGTCCATCGCTTACCCCCGTGCCAGCTTCACGCGGATCTTCGCCGAGATCCACTCGATGATGAGCACCAATACGATCAGCCCCAGCAGGATCGCGCCGACCTCGTTCCAGCGGTACGAGCTCATGGCGAAGATCAGCGGCGCGCCGATGCCGCCCGCGCCCACAAGGCCGAGCACGGTCGCGTCGCGCAGGTTCATGTCGAAGCGGTAGATGACCGTGGAGGTGAAGTCCGCCGTCAGCTGGGGCAGGATGCCATAACGGATCTTCTGGAAGGTCGTGCAGCCCGCGGCGTCCAGCGACTCCAGGATCCGCTTGTCAAGGTCCTCGATGCTCTCGATGAACATTTTCGACACCATGCCAATCGAGCAGAGGGACATGGTCAGCAGTCCCGCGAACGGCCCGGGGCCGGTGACGCGAATGAACATCAGTCCGTAGACGAAGGCGGGGATGGTGCGGATGGCGGCGATGAGCACGCGGCCGACCAGCGCCACGCCCCGCGGCACCAGATTGCTCGCCGACAGGAACGACAGGGGCAGCGAGATCACCGCGCCCACGATCGTGCCGAGGAAGGCGATGCAGAAGGTCTCCAGCAGCAGGTAGGGCACGCCGTCCGTGCCGAGCGTAAGGAGGAGCTTCGCCGAGGGATGGAAGATGCCGGAGAGGATGTTCCCCGCCACCTCCAGCCCGTTGCCGGTGGAGCTGCTGACCCTCACCGCCGTGCCGGACCACGCCAGAAGGCAGGCGACGATGAACGCCGCCAGCAGCTGCCACACCCACGTCTTCGGCGCGGAGGCATAGGCTTTTTTGATTCGTTCGTTCATATAGCCGTTCCTCCTCACGTCAGGCGCTTGCGCAGCGCGTGGCTGATGCCCTCGATGACCATGACGGTGACAAAGAGGACGATCAGGATCATGCCAAGGCTGTCGTATTCGCGCCAGCCGATCTTTTCATTCATAATGAGGCCCAGTCCGCCCGCGCCCACATAGCCGAGGATGGAGGCGTAGCGCACGTTGCCCTCCAGACAGAACAGGGACACGGACAGATAGGTGGGCAGCACCTGCGGAAAGACGGCGGTGGTAAAGGCGCGCAGGCGCGTAGCGCCCAACGCCTCCATGGCCTCGTAGGGTCCCATATCCACCGTTTCGATGATCTCAAAGAGCTGCTTGCCCACATAGGCAAAGGTGAAAACGGCGATGGCACAGGTGCCCGCCATGGTGCCGAGGCCGAAAATGTAGGTGGCGATCAGGGCGCACACCAGCGTCGGCAGGGTGCGCACCAGACTCAAAAACAGGCGCACCAGAAACACCACAACGCGGTTCGTCACGATGTTGCTGGCTGCGGCGACGGCAAAGGGGACCGCCAGCACCGCGCCGACGAAGGAGCCGAGGATGGACATTTTGATGGTGTCCCACAGCGGCTGCCAGATCTTGCCGAGGTAGGCGGTGTTCGGCGGGAACATCGCCTTGAGGATGTCGAAGAACTTGCTGCCCTTTTTCACCAGCACAGCAAGGTCAAAGCCCGTGATGCGGACGGAAAGGACGGTCAGCGCGATCAGCACAAGCAGGATCAGCGGCGCGCGGCTGCGCTTTTCCTCCACCGCCGTACCGTCCGCCAGCGTATAGACGTGAGGCTTGAAAATGCGGTCGTAGAGGCTCATACGCACTCCTCCGCGCCGCCCTGCTCCCCGTAGATGGAATCGAGCACCGCCTGATCCACCCTTGCGGAGGGGCCGTCGTAGACGATCTTTCCGGCGCGGATGCCGATGATCCGGTCGGCGTATTCCAGCGCCAGCTCCACATGGTGGATGTTCAGCAGAATGGAGATGCCCATCTCCTGATTGATGTGAACGAAGTCCTGCATCACCTGCTTGGCGGTCACGGGGTCGAGGGCGGCGATCGGCTCGTCCGCCAGAATGATGCGGGGGCTCTGGGTCAGCGTCCGTGCCAGCGCCACGCGCTGCTGCTGGCCGCCGGAGAGCTGGTCGGCGCGCATATACGCCTTGTCCAAAATGCCCACCTTGTCCAGAGACTCCAGCGCCTTGAGCTTGTCCTCCCGGCGGAACGCGCCCAGCAGCACGCGCCAGAAGGGCATATCCGGCACGCAGGCGGAGAGCACATTTTTGATCACAGTCGTGCGCGTGACCAGATTGAACGACTGGAACACCATGCCGATGCCCCGGCGGAACTGCCGCAGAACCTTGCCGGACAGGGTGCTCACATCCGTGCCGTTCACTGTCAGCGTGCCGGAGGTGATCCGGTGCATGCGGTTCACCGCCCGCAGCAGCGTGGACTTGCCTGCGCCGGAGCGGCCGATGATGGCGACGAACTCGCCGTCCTGAATGGTCAGGTTCACATCGTCCAGGCCCACGGTGCCGTTAGGATATACCTTGGATACATGGTCAAATACGATCATACGGTCTCCTCTTCTTCCTGATATGAAACGCGGGGAGGACGGCACAGCGGAAGGTTCTTGCCTGTGCGTATCCTCCCCGCGTTTGGGAAAGTTCTGGCTTAGTTCGCGGCGGTCAGCTCCTGAATGAGCTTCTGCGCGGCGCGCTCGTTGTCATAGTCGGAGGACTGCGCCTTCTGGTAGCCGTTGTGGCTGTAGATGGCGATGACCTGCTTGCCCTCGTCGGTGTTGCCGATGTTGATGAAGGCGTTCTGCAGGGCGGCGATCAGCGCGTCGTCCATGATCTCGGAGTTCTTGCTCACGGAGATGGTGTCGTTGTAGATGGGGGCGGTGACGCCGATGACGTTGGTCTCCTCCCAGATGGAGGCCTCGCGGTTGAACTCGGTGTTCCAGCGCTCGGCATAATCGCGGCGGGCGTCGGCATAGGTCACGAGCACGTCGACCTGACCGGAGGCAAGACGCGCGAAGGCGCTGGCGTAGGAATCGGACTGCACGGCGCTGCTCAGGTCAGAGATGCCCTTGCCGTAGTGATCCTGCAGCCACAGGGCGGGATAGATGTAGCCCGCGGGAGAGGAGGTGCCCATGATGCTCCAGTTGGCGCTGTCAAGGTCCTCCCAGGTCAGCTCCTCGCCGCCGTTGACCTTGGCAGCCAGCTCCTGACCCTTATCGGAGGGACCGGCGATGATGAGCGCGCGGTAGGAGACCGCCTGCTTCTCGGACGCTTCGGTGGGCTGACCGTCGTTCCAGTCCTTGGCGTTGTCGGAATCCTTGCTCAGACCGTTGCGGGTCGCGGTCAGGATGACCTCGGCGCCGTCGTCATAGAGAACATAGGTGCCGCCCGGGATCAGACCGACGTCGATGGTACCGGCCTCAAGACCCTCGCCGACGGCTTCGTAGGTGGTGCCGACGGTGATCTCGACCTCGCCGACCTCATAGCCCTCCTTGGCAAGCTCGTCCTTGAGCAGCTGCTTGAGGGGCTCGGTCGCGGTGATGATCTCCTGCGGCTCGCGGGACGGAACGAACGCCACCTTCAGCGTTTCGATCTGCTTCGCGCCGCTCTCGCCGTCCTGCTGGGGTTCGTCAGCGGTGGTGTCTTTGCTGCCGCAGCCGGCCAGCAGGCCGAGGCTCATGACCAGCGTGAGCAAAAGTGCAAGACTTCTTTTCATTGTGCTTTCCTCCATAATGTATCGTTTGCGTTTCTCCGCCGGATGCCCCGTCGGAGCCGATGGTTGCGGAAAACGGCGTTTTCCGCCGCACCGCATTTTGAGTATAGCACAGCCGCGGAGGAAAAATTTTTCCGGTTGAGTAAAAAAAGTACCGATTAGACGCTCTCCTTTCGCTCAAAATAGCGCGCCATCAGATCCTCGAACACCAGAATGACGTGCCCGAAGAAGGGATTCGGCAGGCTGCCGGCGAGCGTCTGCTTTGTCCCGTCGAGCACGAATACAAGGTCAGAGAGCTGTGCCAGAGTAGAATCGCCCCGCCGGGTGAAGGCCACGATCTTATGTCCGTGCTGCTTTGCGTGGCGCACGTCGTTGAGGACCGGCTCCGTCTCGCCGCTCTGGCTGATGGCGAACATGACCGCCGCCTCGTCATTCACCGCACCGCGGTGCGCCTCCTGAAAGAGCATATAATCGTAAAAATGCACATTGTTGAACGCCATAAAGCCGCAGATCGACAGGCGCTGCGTGATATAGGTCCCCACAATGTTGGAAAAGCCCTCGCCGGTCGTGAACATCTTTCCGCCGCGGCGCTCCCGGAGCAGCGCGCAGAAGCGCTCGACCAGCGCATCGTCGTAATTGTCGATCAGGCTCTTGAGGTTTTCCGCCTTTCGGTCCCCTGAAGAGGCAAGCTGGCGGCTGAGGTGGTAATAGAGCTCGCTGTAGCCGTCAAAGCCCAGCCGCTTGCACATTTTGACGATGCTGGTCGTGGACAGAAAGTTTTCATTTGCGATCTGCTGGATGCCCACGCGCTTCTCGCCCCGTTCGATGTGCGCGGCAATACCGGTGATCACCTTGCGCTCATCCTCCGAGAGCAGATTCGTCAGCAAAAAATAATTGTCTCCCATGACGGGTCCCCCTCTCCTGTGATCTCAGCCGTGCCGCCCCGGCCGTCCGTAGCACAGCCACCATCCCAGCGCGCACACCGGCAGCGCGCACAGCACATCGAGGATCGAGTGCTGCTTCATGAAAACCGTGGAAAGGCTGATGCACAGCGCCAGAAGCACGGACGCCGCCTGCCACCACGCCCGTTTCCGGAGCCGCGGGCCGTCCCGCAGCGCGAACAGCGCCGCGGCGGAGCCAATGACGTGGAGCGACGGGCAGACGTTCGTGTTTGTGTCAAAGGTATAAAACCACGCGACCGCCCGCGTGAGCGCATTGTCATGTGCAAACGCCTCGGGCCGCAGCAGCTGCTGCGTCGGGTAGATGAAATAAACGGCGGTCGCGGCCGTATAGGTGACGATGACGAACCGCATCATCCGCCGGAAGGCGGGCACATCCTGAAAAAAGGTATACGCCAGCGCGCCGATCAGATAGACGAACCAGAGAAGATACGGGATCAGCGCCCATTCGCTGAACGGGATTGCATCGTCCAGAGCGCAGTGCATCACATGATAGGCCGCATGGGGGCGGAAGCGCTCCAGCGCCAGAAACACCAGCCCGAAAACCGGCCAAAAGAGCAGCAGCTTGATGTGCGAAAATTCCGGCGTGTTGAGCTTACGCAGGCGAAACTGCCGGTAGTCCGGCTTTATGACCATCTGTGGGGCTCGCGCTTTCATTTCTTCTCCGCGCGGGCCATGGCTGCGATGTCGCCCACGCCGTCGAGCACGATGCTCGGGCGGTAGGCGTAGGTGCGGAGCGTCTCGCGCGTCGAGACGCCGGAGAGCACCAGCACCGTGGACATACCGCTTTCCATGCCGGAAATAACGTCGGTATCCATGCGGTCGCCGACCATCACCGCCTCGGCGGAGTGGCAGTTCAGCATTTTCAGTCCCGTTCGCATCATCAGTGGATTCGGCTTGCCGCAGAAATACGCCTGCTTGCCCGTCGCCATCTCGATGGGCGCGATGAGTGCGCGGCAGGCGGGCGCGATGCCGTTTTCGATGGGGCCGGACACATCGGAGTTCGCGCCGATGAGCTTCGCGCCCTGCATCACAAGGTTCGTCGCCTTTGTGAGCGTATCGAGCGAATAGCTGCGTCCCTCGCCCACGACCACATAATCGGGGTTCACATCGTTCATCGTGATGCCCGCGTCGTAGAGGGCGTTGAGCAGTCCCGCCTCGCCGATGGCAAACACCGAGCAGCCGGGCGCCTGCTCCCGCAGGAAGGCCGCCGTGGCGAGTGCGCTCGTATAAAAGTGCTCCTCCGGCACATCGAGGCCCATGCGCGCGAGCTTCTGGTTCAGCTCGCGCGGCGTGTAGCCGCTGTTGTTCGTGAGAAAGAGATATTCCTTGTTCTCCTCATGCAGCCATTGGATGAACTCCGCCACGCCCGGCAGGATGCGGTTGCCGTGGTAGATGACGCCATCCATATCGCAGATGAAGCCCTTTTTCTCGTTGAAATTGATCGAAGTGCCCATGTAGATTTCTCCTTCGTTTCTTCTTTCTGTTTGGTACGTTTTCCTGTTATATCATTGAAGGGAATGGATTTCCATATCATTTCTGTAAAATTTAAGGCAGAACCGCGCAATTTGATGAAGTGTGAGGACACAATTGTGCGATATTGCCTTACGATAAGCCGCCGGTAAAGTCGAGCACACACGCGCGCAGGCGCAATATCTCCTCCGGCGTATTCCGGCTCAGGTGCATTCCCATCCCCAGCTCGCGTCCCGCCTTCGGGCTGACCGGCAGCGTCCGCACACCCTGCGTTCTCCCCCGCATCATGATCTCCGTCATCATGGTGATGCCGAGCCCCTTGCTGACCATGCGGATCACCGTTTCATCGTCCACATGGCAGGGGCGGACCTTCGGCCTCACCTTTTTCGGGCTGAGCGCGGCATTCACATCAATGTCGAACCGCCCGTAGGGCATCAGGAACTCCTTCCCGTCGAATTCCTCAATGGGAAAGCTCTCTCTCCCGCCGACCGGATAATCCTCCGGCAGGATGGCATACATCGCGTCGTAATACAGCGGCGTCCAATCGCAGTTGACGCGGCTCTGCCGTGCGGCAAAGATGACGTCGGTACGCCCCGCCTCCAGCAGCTCGAACGGCTCAAGCTCATGGTCCACCATGCGCAGGTCGACATCCGTGTCCGGGCACACCCGCCGGAAGCGGTAAAGGATCTCCGGCATCCAGTGCATCGCGACGCTTGCGTACGCGGCAATGCGGATCGTCGCCGTCCGCTTTTTCGTGATGGCCTCGATCTGATTCTCCAGCCTTGCCGTCGCGCTGAGATATTCCCGTATGGCGGGCAGCAGCGCTTCTCCGTCCTCGGTCAGCGCGATGCCGCTGTGGTCGCGCCGGATGAGCGTCATGCCGATCTCGCGCTCCAGCCCGTTGATCAGGTGCGTCAGCCCCGACTGGGTGTAGCCCACCACCTCCGACGCCTTGGAAAAGCTGCCGAGGTTGACTGCCGTCATCAATATCTCAAGCTTCTTGCTGTCCACGGGTCTGCCGCCTCCTGTCCATCAGGGTATTTCAATTTGTAATATAACTATTATAACCGGTCGTTTCTCTTTTTCAAGTGCAGGGTGTAAGATTCTCGGCACAAAGGAGTTGATTTTCCATGACGACCAAAAAATTAACGCTCCGGCAGAAAATTCTTGTTGCCGGAACACTGTTCGGAATGTTCTTCGGGGCCGGGAACCTGATCTTCCCCGTTCACCTCGGCCAAATGGCGGGGCGCAATGCCTTGCCCGCGATCATCGGCTTTATCATCACGGCGGTCGGCATTCCCATCCTCGGCGTCGCCGCCATCGGCGTCACGCACTCCGACGGACTTCAAACGCTCTCCGGCAAGGTCGGCAAGGGCTACGGCATTTTCTTCACCTGCCTGCTCTACCCGACCATCGGCCCGCTCTTCGCCATCCCGAGATGCGCCACCGTTTCCTTCACGACCGGCATCACGCCCCTGCTGGGCGCGGATTCGCCGGAGCGGCTGTATCTGCTCCTCTTTTCGGCGGTGTTCTTCGCCTTCGTGCTCTTCTTCTCCCTGCGTCCCGGTAAGATCACCGTCTGGATCGGCAAGATCATCAATCCGCTCTTCCTGTTCTTCTTTGCCGTGCTGATGCTCGCGGCGCTGCTCGCGCCCGGCGCGGCGGTCTCCGCGGTCGAGCCTGTGGAGGCCTATCGGAGCGACGCGTTCTTCCCCGCGCTCATTGAGGGTTACGGCACGATGGACGCCATTGCCGGCCTCGCCTTCGGCATCGTGGTCATCGACGTCATCCGCCGCATGGGCGTGGACAATGACGACGCCATTGCCGAGGACGTGCTCTCCTCCGGTCTCCTCACCGGCGCGCTGATGGCGCTGATCTATGTGGTGTCCATCGTGGTCGGCGCGCAGTCAAGAGGGCTCTTCGAGCTGTCTGAAAACGGCGGCATCGCCCTCACGCAGATCGCCGGACATTACCTCGGCGGCGTGGGACTGTTTATTCTTGCCTTCACCATCACCTTTGCCTGCCTCAAGACCTCCATCGGTCTGGTCACCGCCTGCGCGGAGACCTTTTCCAAGATGACGAACGGGAAGATCTCCTACCGCAGCTGGGCGATCCTCTTCACGGTGTTTTCCTTTGCCGTGTCGAACATCGGGCTGAGCGCCATCATTGAATACTCCATTCCCATGCTCATGCTCATCTATCCCCCGGCGATCGCGCTCATTCTTCTCGCCTTCCTCGGCAAATTCTTCGCGCATGACCGCACCGTTTACATCGCGACCATGATCGGCACATGGGCCGCCGCCATTTTCGACTGCATGAAAACGCTGCCCGCGCCGGTGCAGGCCGCGCTCCATCTGGACGCGCCCATTGCCTTCGCCGCCGCGCATCTTCCCCTGTTCGACAAAAACCTTGGCTGGCTGCTGCCCGCGGTCATCGGCTTTGCGGCCGGCATGGCGATCCGCGCGAGCCGGAGGCAGACGCCCGCAGCCCTTTCCTAAACTGCCGTCTGCATCCTTCTGATGAATAACGGAAATGCTCAGAATACCGCACGCGAAAATTTTTATGCAAATTTGTTTAAGGCAGCTTTTGCATAATGGAGTCGGAATAAGATATACAACAAGGGACAGGCACGAGCCTGTCCCTTATGTGTTCGTCAGTTATAATCGGCAGAATTTGTATATCTCCTGCTTGCCGAAACAATGACCGACCCAACTACGATCCCGAGTATAGATATGGATTGCGACAGTGATAAGCCATAAAGCATTCCGCGGTAACTATCACCTCTGAAAAATTCCAGAACAAAACGCAATTCTGTTGGAAACGGCTTATCCCATCACAACGGACATGGCAGCCAGAAGAATTGCCAGGAATGCAAAGCTGATCCCAGAAAAAAGGAAAAGAAAACGCTTCCCGCCATTGGGAACGCGGCGCGTATACTCCCGAAACGTAATAAGGCTTGCCAGAGAAGCCACCAGCGTCCCTGCACCGCCCACATTGACGCCAACCAGAAGAGCACGGGCATCCTGCGTGAAGCGGCTGAGCAGAATGGCAGCAGGAACGTTGCTGATGATCTGGCAGGTGAGCGCGGAGATCAGCATGGTCCCGTGGGACAAAAGGCGGGCGAACAGTACCCGGACCGATTCCAGCCGGGCAAGATTGCCGGAAAAGGTGAAGAACGCGGCGAAGGTGGCCAGCAGTCCCCAGTCCACGGTTTTCAATGCGTGCCGATCCAAAAACCAGAGCGCCAGAACAATGACCGTCAAACCAAGGACATAGGGTACCAGCCGCAGCACCATGGCAACGGCTAAACAGAATAGTCCACCATAGATGGCAGCTTGACGGGAGTCTACTGTGGCCTGCGTTTCCGGCACACAAAGCTGGTCCTTTGGAAACGCCAGGCAGCACAGGAGAATGAGGACGGCAGACAGGATGAAGGGCGGCAGCATTGCGGAAAAAAACATTTTCGCGGAAAGGCCGTAATAGCTGAAAAGATAGAGATTCTGCGGATTGCCGAAGGGCGTAATCATCCCACAGAGGTTGGCGGCGCAGTTTTGCAGAATGAACAGAAGCGCGGCGTGCTTTTCCTGACCGGTAGAGGAAAGCACAAACCAGCCAAGCGGCAGAAAGGTCAGCAAGGCGGTATCATTGGTCAGAAGCATCGACCCGAACATGGTGATAACCACCAGCGCCGTACACACGCCCCGGACAGTGGAAAAGGTGTGTACCATCCGTTGGGAAAGAGCGGAAAAGATATGCAGATCCCGCAAAGCACCCACCACTGCCAGCACACAAAATAGGCAAGTAAGTGTCTTGAGGTCATAATAACCTAAGTAGTCCCTATCAGGCGGAACAAAAAATGCCGTTACAATTGCAGCCAGTAGTGAAATGACCAGCATGGCATTGGCGCGGCACCAAGATTTGATCTTACTCATAAAAAGCCCCTTTGCGTGAAAAATACAGAATTTCGCGTGTGTATTTCCGTGAAGAAGATAACACATTTCAGGATAATTTACAATGAGGTTTTATTAACCCGGCAAACGCCAAGGGGCAACGCAATTTGGTGCATATTGTGCGCTGCCGAAAACAATAGAACCTCTCCAAAAACGCACCGCTGTAACCACAGAAGATGTCCAAAAAGTAATAGCTTTCTTCAAGGAGTTGTGGTATGTGTTGTGGCTACCAAAGAAAGTAGCGATGCTCATGGCAAAAAAACGCGCCAACGGCGAGGGCAGCATTCGCAAGCGTGCAGACGGGCGTTGGGAAGGCCGCTACACCGCAGGCTACCACCCTGAAACCGGCAAGCGCATCATCAAAAATGTACTCGGCAAGACGCAGGCAGAATGCAAGGCAAAACTGAGTGCCGCTTTGGAATCGGTCAAGGGTATTGACGTCAGCCGTGCCGATGAGTATACCGTCGCCACATGGCTGCGAAGCTGGTACGACATTTACGCCAAGCCAAACATAAGAGTTGCCACGGCAGACCGCTACCATCTGATGGTCGAGCAGTACACGATTCCCCGCATCGGCAATATCAAGCTCACCAAGCTGACTGCCCATGATCTGCAAAAGCTCTACAAGGAGCTGATGGAAAACGGTCGTATCGACCGCAAGAGCGGTCATGGCAATCCGGGGCTCAGCAGCACGACCGTCCGTAGCCTACATCTGATGCTGCACAGCGCCTTCGAGCGAGCGGTCAAGGAGCGCCTGATTCCGCGCAATCCGACCGAGGACTGTATCGCTCCCAAAATTCAGAAATTTGAGATGCAGATCCTCCAACCGAAACATATCAAAGAATACCTCAATGCAGCAAATGCCCGCGGACTCCTTCCCATGTTTTATCTGGAGCTGGTCAGCGGATTGCGCAAGGGCGAGTTAACCGCGCTTCTCTGGTCTGACCTCGACATTCAGAACCGCACCATATCCGTCAGCAAGCAGGCCAGCTGGGACACAGAGCACCAGCTCATTCTAAGCCGCCCCAAAACCGGCAACTCTATCCGCGAGGTGTCCATCCCGCAGGATGCCGTGGAGCTGCTGAAGCAGGAACACGCCAAACACCCCGACAATCCGTGGATGTTCCCATCCGGCAGAACAGGAGAAATGTATCACCCCGACTCGGTCGTAACACTCCACAAGCGGATCCTCAAGGACGCGGGGCTGGAGCATATCAGGTTCCACGACCTGAGACATACATTCGCGACCTTGGCACTGCAAAACGGTGTGGATGTGAAAACCGTCAGCAGTATGCTCGGCCACTACGACGCGGGCTTCACCCTCCGCACCTACACCCACGTCACACGGCAGATGCAGCAAAAGGCCGCGGAGAAAATGGGCAGCTTCATGGCGCAGATTCGATAAGTCCCGCAGGCAAGCAGAGCACCGGAAAGGAAGCAATTTCCTCTCCGGTGCTCTTTGGTTCTTTTCGCGCATTTCGTTGTACCCATGGGGCAGCTGGCAGTAGGCGGCAAAGCCGCTGATTGCCAGCCGATGTGGGTCACGGTGTGGGTCAGGCAGTTGACCCGCATTTTGACCCACACCATTTTCAGCGTTTTTGCAGCAAAAAAGCACCGAAAACCGAAGTTTTCGATGCTTTTTGGAGCTGGTGGGGTGACTCGAACACCTGACCTGCTGATTACGAATCAGCTGCTCTACCGACTGAGCTACACCAGCGTCTTTCTCAAAGACGAATGATATTTTAGCACACTTTTTTGCCCGCGTCAAGACAGAAACCATTGTTTTTTCCCGGCCTGCTTTCTTCTCATTTTTGAATGTGCATTTCGGTGAATAATACCATTTGTATTTGCGCTCGCTCTCTTGCATTTTGGACGGCCCGCCGGCGGCGGTCACGCCCCGCAAACCGCGCCAGCAACCCAAAACGGTGCCCGACGCGCTTCGTCAAAAATCGGGAAAACCCGTACTTTGCCTTTCTTTTCCCGACTTTTTCCGGCACGCTCTCTGCCCTCGCGCGATTGTTCGACGAGTTCACATAAGTTTTTCAATAATGCTTTTCTACAAATAGTTATCCACAGTTTCCACAGACTTATCCCCAGACTTATAATGTCCTATATTTCTTTGGTTTCCTGAAATTCTCAGACATTCCGCACAGCTGCAGCGTCAAATGTCCCGTCCCTCTCCGGTACATGACTCGTTTGACATAACGCACGATATTTCTTCTCCCTTTTGCAAATAACGTCCGCTTGTTTCCATAACGCCTTTATTTTGCAGGATTTCATTTTGCTCCGTCAAAAAGGAAAGCCGCAGACCTTGACAGGTCTGCGGCTTTTATTCATCTCAGGCGAATATGTCGCGCACCTGCGCACGGTAGGCGACCACCGCGTCGTCAATGCCGCGGGTGGCGTAGGCGTTGAGCGACAGGTCCGCGCGAGCGCCGGCCAAATACTCATAGTAGCCCTGCGCGCCGATCATCGCGCCGTTATCGCCGCACAGCCGGAGCGGTGGGAGGTACAGCTTCACGCCCTCGCGCGCACATGCCGCCATCAGGTCGGCGCGGAGGATGGTGTTCGCGGCCACGCCGCCGGCGGCGACCAGCGTTTTGCGTCCGCACATGCGCGCGGCCAGCATGGCGCGCGGCACCAGCTCATCGGACACCGCGCGGGTAAAGTCCCGCGCGAGCGCCGCGCGGTCGAGCGGCTCGCCCTTCTGCTCGGCGTTGTGGGCGAGATTGACCACCGCCGTCTTGAGGCCGGAAAAGCTCATGTCGAGCGGGTGCCCCTCGATGCTCGCGCGCGGCAGGTCGTACACGCCGCCCGCGCTCTGCTGCGCCAGCTCGTCCATCGGCTTGCCGCCGGGATAGGGCATCCCGAGCACGCGCGCGGCCTTGTCGAAGCATTCGCCCGCCGCGTCGTCGCGCGTCGCGCCGACGAGAACAAGGTCGGTATAATCCCGCACGTCCACGAGCAGCGTGTTGCCGCCGGACATGCACAGCGCCAGGAACGGCGGCTCCAGCTCCGGGAACGCCAGATAATTCGCGGCGATGTGGCCGCGGATATGATGCACCGGAATGAGCGGTACGCCCAGCGCGTAGGCGACGGACTTGGCGAAGCTCAGCCCCACCAGCACCGCGCCGATCAGGCCCGGCGCGTAGGTGACCGCCACCGCGTCGATGTCCCGCTTCGTCACGCCCGCGTCCGCGAGCGCCTTGTCCGTCAGCGCGGCGATGGCCTCGACGTGCTTGCGCGAGGCGATCTCCGGCACCACGCCGCCGTAGAGCGCGTGCATATCCGCCTGCGACGCGATGGCGTCGGAGAACACGCGCCGTCCGTCCTCGACGACCGCCACCGCGGTCTCGTCGCAGGAGGATTCAAAAGCCAGTATTTTCATCTTATCTGCTTCCTTCTATCATTCTTCGCCGCATCTCTCACGAGACCGCCGGGCGCTTGCGCCCGTCCGCGGAGGCGGGGCGGCAGCAGCAAAGCTGCTGCCAAGACGTGTTATCACAGCTGAAATCAAACCGCTCCGCGGTTTGATTTCTCGTCGCAGGAGGATTCAAAAGCCAATATCCTCATTTCGCTGCCTCCCCAAACTCCCGTGTCATGATGACGGCATCCTCCTTGGGATGCTCATAGTAATTCCTGCGGCGTCCCACGCCGCGGTAGCCGTGCTGCCCGTAGAGCGCGATGGCGGCGTAGTTGCTCGCGCGCACCTCGAGCGAGAGAAACGCGAGGTGATTGCCCTCGGCAAAGCGCTCGAAGACATCGAGCAGCTTCCCCGCGACGCCGCGGCGGCGGCAGTCGGGCCGCACGGCGACATTCGTGATATAGCCCTCGTCGAGCACGACCTGCAAGCCCGCGTAGCCGACCACGCGGTCATTTTCGTCCAGCGCGACGAGAAAGGCCGAGAGTGCGTTGTCCAGCTCCTCGGCGAGCGCATTGCGCGACCACGGCACGGTGAAGCAGCTGCGCTCCAGCTCCGCCACCGCGTCGAGGTGCTCCGTTTTCATCGGTACGATCCGCACCGGCATGACCTTTCCGTTCATCCCTTTGCCTCCAGCCAGTTTTTGCCCCAGTGCGCCTCCGCCACCAGCGGCACGGAGAGCTGCATCACGCCCTCCATCTCCTCCGTGAGGAGCCGTGCCGCCTGCTCCGCCATCGCCTCGGGGCACTCGACGATCAGCTCGTCGTGGACCTGCAGCAGTAGCTTCGCCTCCGGCGCCTCGCGCCTGAGACGGTCATGCACGCGCACCATCGCGAGCTTCATCACGTCCGCCGCCGTGCCCTGAATGGGCATATTGAGCGCGACGCGCTCGCCGAACGAGCGGGTGGCAAAGTTGCTCGCCGTCAGCTCGGGGAGATCGCGGCGGCGGTGCATGAGCGTTTCAACGTAGCCCTGCGCCTTCGCCTTTTCCACGATCTCGGTCATGTAGCGGCGCACGCCGGAGAAGCGGTCGAGGTAATTCTGAATATACTCCTTCGCCTCGTAAACGCTCACGCCGATGTCCTGCGCGAGCGAAAACGCGGAGATGCCGTAGACGATGCCGAAGTTGACCGCTTTCGCGTGCGAGCGCATCTGCTTCGTCACCGCCTCCGTCGGCACGCCGAACACCTGCGAGGCGGTGACGGTGTGAATATCCTCGCCGCTCAAAAACGCCTGCCGCATCGTCTCGTCGCCCGCGATGTGGGCGAGCAGCCGCAGCTCGATCTGGCTGTAGTCCGCGTCCACGAGCACATTGCCGCGCTCGGGCACGAACATCCGCCGCAGCTCGCTGCCAAGCGGCGTGCGCGTCGGGATATTCTGCAAATTCGGCTCGGTGGAGCTGAGCCGCCCCGTGGCGGTCACGGTCATCTGGAAGCTCGTGCGCACGCGCCCATCCGGCCCAATGACCTTCAGCAGCCCGTCGCAGTAGGTCGATTTCAGTTTGGCGTACTGGCGGTACTGCAGCACGTCGGCGACGATGGGGTGCTCCCAGCGCAGCTTTTCGAGCACATCCGCGTTCGTTGACCAGCCGGTCTTCGTCTTTTTGCCGTGCGGCAGGCCGAGGCGGTCGAAAAGCACCTCGCCGAGCTGCTTGGGGGAGTTGATGTTGAAGCTCCCGTCGGCCTCCTCGTAAATGCGCTCCTCCAGCGTTTTCAGCTCCGCGTCCATCGCCGCGCCGAAGTCCGCGAGCGCCTTCGCGTCCACGCGCACGCCCGCAAGCTCCATCTCCGCGAGCACGCGGCAGAGCGGTAACTCGACCTCGTAATAAAGCGCATGGAGCTGCCTCTCCTCGATGCGCGGCACAAGCTCCTTATAAAGCGAGCCGACGGCGGAGGTATAGATATGGAACGCCGTTTCCGCTGCTCCCGCGTCGCCGAGCAGATCGAACGCCCCCGGCTCCAGATGCGCGGGCGCGGCAAGCTGCGTGTGGAAGTAGACGGCAAAGAGCGAGGCAATGTCGTACTTCCCCGCCGTCGCGTCGAGGAGGTAGGCGGCGAGCGCGGTGTCGAACACAAAGCCCTCGGCGGGCAAACCGTTTTCCAGCAGCGTGTGCATGAGGTCCTTGACGTTGTGGCTGACCTTTTTGATGTCGGCGGAGAACAGCGCGCGCAGCAGCGCGTTCCAGTCGCCGGAATAGCGGTCGAAGAAAAACTCCGCGCTCAGCGTCTCCTTTTCGCTCTTCTCCCACTCCACGATCACGCCGGAGAGGTCGGGCAGCGCGAGCACCGTCACATGGCCCGCCCCACGGAAGAGCTCGAGACATTCCTCCGCTCTTTCCGCGCTCGTCACAGTCTCGGCGGTCACGGTGCATTCGACCGTCTCTGCGGCGCTGAGCGGCTCCGCCGCGGGCTTTAGCCCCATTTTCTCGATAAGCTTGTGGAACTCCAAACGCATGAGCAGCGGATAGAGCGCATCCGACGGCGCTTTGCGCAGGTTGTCCTGCGGCGTGAACTCCAATGGCGCATCGGTGAGGATCGTCGCGAGGTGATAGCTCTGCCGTGCGCTTTCCTCGCCCTCAGTCAGTTTTTTGATGACGCCGGGCTTGGCGTCAAGCTCCGGCAGGAGACGGTAAATTTCGTCGATGCTGCGGTACTTCTGAACGAGCGCCATCGCCGTCTTTTCGCCGATGCCGGGAACGCCGGGAATATTATCGCTCGCGTCGCCCATGAGCGCCTTGAGGTCAATGATGTGGATCGGCTCAAAGCCGTACTCCTCGGCAAAGCTCTCGGGCGTCATGCGCTTCGTGGTGGTCTGCCCCATGCGGGTGGAGATGAGCTTGACGGTCGTGTGCTCCGTGATGAGCTGAAGCGAATCCTTGTCACCCGTCGCTGCCACGCAGTCCCAGCCCGCCGCCTCGCATCTGCGCGAGATGGTGCCGATGAGATCGTCCGCCTCGTAGCCCGCCAGCTCGTAGCGCGGAATGTTCATCGCGTCGAGTACCTCCTTCATCACCGGAAGCTGCATCGCCAGCTCCTCGGGCATCCCCTTGCGCTGGGCCTTGTAGCCTTCGTACTCCAGATGGCGGAAGGTCGGCTCGCGCCGGTCGAAGGTCACGCACACCGCGTCGGGCCGCTCCTCGTCCTCCAGCCGCGCCATCGTGACCAGAAAGCCATAAATGGCCTGCGTGTAAAACCCGTCCTTCGTCGTCAGGGGACGGATGCCGTAATAGGAGCGATTGAGGATCGAGTTGCCGTCCAGCACCATCAGCTTCATCGTCAAAAACCTCCGTGTTCGCATTCTTTTTCATGTTACAGTATAGCCCATGCGCGCGCAAAACTCAACAAAAACCGTTGACAATGCATCACAAAGTGTTAAACTTCTTGTATTCCGCTTTGTTGGGAAAGGAGGCGCCGCCGTGCGGCTTTCCATGAATACGCGCTATGCCGTGATCCACGCCTCGTTCTGGGGCGCCTACGGCTCGCTCTGGGCCTTTATCGCGCTCGTGCTCGAATACAACGGCTTTGCGAGCGCGCAGGTCGGCGTCGTGACCTCGTGCGCGACGCTGCTCTCGGTGTTCCTCTCCCCCGCGGTCTCCTCGTTTCTCGACGCGCGGCCCGGCCTCGAAAACCGCCACGGCGCGATGGCGCTGCTCACGCTCGCCGCGGCGCTGTGCCTGCTCGCATGGCTCGTGCCGCTGCCGCGCCCGTTCGTGCTGGGCGCGTGCTTCGCGCTCATCGGCGCGTTCCTCTCCTCCACCCCGCCGTTTCAAAACGCCATGGCGATGGACGCGAACCGCTGCGGCATCCCGGTGGTCTACGGCTTCTGCCGCGGCGTCGGCTCGGTCTCCTACGCCGCCGCGGTGCTGCTCCTCGGCTTTGTGCTCGAGCGCCACGCGCCGACGCTGCTCCTGCCGGTCTTTGCCGCGCTGACCGCCTGCGGACTTATCGCCATGTCCGGCTTCCGCCTGCCCGAGCGCCCCGATGAAGCGGCGGACCGCCCCGCGGAGCACCGGAGCATCGCCGCCGTGCTGCGCAGCCACCCGCGCTTCGCGCTCACCCTGCTCGGCTGTATGTTCTTTTTCCTCACCCACACCATCTCCAACACCTACATGAACGCCCTCGTCGGCAAGGCCGGCGGGACCGCGAGCGCCGTGGGCACGAGCCTTGCCATCTCCGCCGTGCTGGAGCTGCCCGCGATGACGCTGGTCTCCCGGCTGCAAAAGCGCTTCTCGCCCGGCTTCTTCCTGCGCTTCGCGGCGGGAGCCGAGGTCGTGAAATTCCTTATTTTCTACCTTGCCCGCTCAATGCCCCTCATCTACCTCGGGCATTGTATGCAGTTCTTCCAGTTCGCCGTTTACGCGCCCGCGACGGTCTACTACGTCGCCGCGGCGCTCCCCGAACGCGACCAGCTCAAGGGACAGTCGCTCATCTATGTCGCCGGCAGCGGACTTGGCGGCGCGCTGGGCAATCTCCTCGGCGGACGGCTCCTCGACCGCAGCGGCATACAGGCCGCGCTGCTGCTCGGCACGGTGAGCGCGGCGGCCTCGCTGCTGACCTTCTGCCTCTCCACGCGGGAGGACTCCCGATGATAAGAAAACGCCGCACGGCTCACAGGCCGTGCGGCATTCTTTCTTTTCTCATGGCGTCAGCGGCTCGCCGACGTTCACACCGTTCAGCTGCGCCGCGATCTCGCCGTCCACAACGATCTGCACGCGCTCGACGGTGTCGAGCGAGCAGAGCGAGAGCACCAGCGACTCCACCGTCTGCCGCGGCGAGATGCCGAGATCGGCGTCGGAGGGCAGATTGAGGTAGCACGTCCCCTCCTCCACGCGGGCGGAGAGCACGGTGAACTCCTCCGGCAGCAGCGCTGCGAGCGCGTCGCTCTCAGGGCCCTGCGCGAGCTCCTCCAGCAGCGCGTTCACGCGCGTCTGCCCCTCATAGAGCGCCAGCGCGCGCTTTTCCGCGCGCAGCGCGCCGCTCGTCGAGTCGAGGAAGTAGAGCGATACGGTGATGGGGCGCAGCGCGTCCTCGCGCATCGACAGCAGCGGGTCCGCCGCCGTAAGCGTCTGCGTCTCGCGGTACGGCAGCTCCCGCCCGCCCGAGGTGATGGACACCGCGTTCACGCCGTCGAGCTGCGTGAGCGTGAGCGTCACGCAGTAATCGGCGAGCGTCAGATCAATGCCCGCAAGACGCGCATACTGCCGCGAGAAGTCCACCCGCGCCCAGTTGCCGAGGACTGACAGGCTCAGAAGCGTTGTCCCGCCCGGCATCGGTGCGCGGACGCCCGCATCCGGCGCGTCGGCAAGAAGCCGCTCCAGCAATCGCTGCGCCAGCTCCTCCTGCGTGAGCGTGTCGGCGTCCGGGAGCTGCACGGTGCGGGCAACGATGGCGTCCTCGCCCGGCACGTCGCGCAGCTCGGCGGCGGGGTAGTAGATCGTATAGCTGTTTTCTCCCTCCGTCCCGCCGCCGCGCACACAGGCGGCGAGCAGCAGCGAAAGAACGAGAAACGTGAACAGGAAAGCCTTTCTTCTCATGTCTCCCCCTCCCTCCGCACGGCGGGGAGCCGCACCGTGAAGCAGGTGCCGCCGCCCGCGCGGGCGCTGACGGCGATGCTGCCGCCGCGGCGGCGCACGGTGTCCGCCACGATGGAAAGTCCAAGGCCCGTGCCGCCCGCGGCGCGTGAGCGCATCTTGTCCACGCGGTAGAAGCGGTCGAACACGCGCGGCCTGTCCTCCTCGGGAATGCCGATGCCGTTGTCCTCCACGCGCAGCACGCATTCGTCCTCCGTGCCGCCGAGCGTCACGCGCACAAAGCCGCCGGGGCGGTTGTATTTGATGGCGTTCTCGGTGAGGTTATAAATGATCTGGTGCAGGTCGTCCACGCCGGCCCGCACGCTCTGCTCCCGCTCGACGAGATAGGTCAGCTCGACCCGCTTCTCGTCGGCGACCAGCCGCAGCATCCGCACCACGCGCTCGATGACCGGCTCGACCGCGACGCTCTGCGCCGGCTCGATGATGCCGCTGTCGAGCCGCGTGAGCCGCAGCAGATTTTCCGTGATGCGCGTCAGGCGGTCGGTCTCCTGCACGATGTCGCCGACGAACTCGCGCACCGTGGCAGCGTCGATGTCCTCGGTCTGCAAAATCGAGTCGGAGAGCAGGCGGATACCGGCCAGCGGTGTTTTCAGCTCGTGGCTCGCGTCGGAGACGAAGCGGCGGCGCGCCTCCTCCGTCGTCTGCAAGCGGTCGGAGAGGCTGTTGAACTCCTCGGCGATCTCGCTGATCTCGTCGCGCCCGCCGATCTCGGCGTGGTAGCTGTACGCGCCCTCGCGCACGCGGCGGATGGCCTCGAGCAGCACGCCGAAGCGGCGCGTGAGTATCCGCGAGAGCAGCAGGCTCAGCAGCACGACAAAGCCCGCGACCGCCGCCGAGATGCGCAGCAGATTCTTCTGCAGCGTCAGCAGCAGCGTCGCCTGCTCCATGTCGTACTCATAGGCATAGACCGCGCCGATGGTCTGGCTGCGGTAGATGACCGGCGAGGCCGCGCGGCTGCGGAACGCGCCGTCGGTAAAGTCGGCATAGAAGGCGTCGTAGCCCCGCAGCGCCTGCACGATCTCGGTGTAGAGTCCGTAGCGGCCCACCGCGCCGTCCGTCTCGCGGGTGTCGTAGAGGATGCGCCCCGCTGCGTTCGTGACGAGAATGCGGGAAATGCCGGTATCCTCCACCAGCGTCATCGCGGAGGCGACGTTCTCCTCGCTCAGCTCCTCCAGACCGCTCAGCGCCGTCACCATCACGCTCACGCTGCTTTGCAGCGTCGTCTGCTTGGAGCGCACGACCAGGTTTTCCGACACGATCAGAGGGTAGGTGTTCATGAAAACGAGCACCGCCGCAATGACCAGAATATAACTCAGGCCGAATTTGACCTGTAAGCTCGCACGCCGCACGGCGCTCCCCTCCTCCCATTCGTTTTCCTTCTGTGCGCCGCTCAGTCCTTGAGGTAGTAGCCCACGCCCCACTTGGTCATGATGTGCTTCGGCTCGGCGGGGTCATGCTCCAGCTTTTCGCGCAGGCGGCGGATGTGGACGTCCACCGTGCGGTAGTCGCCGGCGTAGGTGTAGCCCCAGACGAGATCCATCAGATTCTCGCGCGAGTATACGCGGTGGGGATTCTTGATGAGCAGCTCCAAAATGTCGTATTCCTTCGCCGTCAGATCGACCGGCACGCCGTCGCGCAGCGCGATGCGGCGCTCGGTGTCGAGCGCGATGCCGCCGGCGGTCAGAAGCTCCGTGCGCTTCTGCGCGGTCTGGCCCGCGCGGCGCAGCAGAGCGCGGATACGCGCCTTGAGCTCTAAAATGTTGAAGGGCTTGGTGACGTAGTCGTCCGCGCCGGACTCGAGGCCGATGATCTTGTCCGCGTCCTCGCTGCGGGCGGTGAGCATGATGATGGGCACCGCGGAGAATTCGCGGATGCGCATACAGGCGGTCAGCCCGTCCACCTCCGGCATCATCAGGTCCAGGATGATGAGGTCGAAGCTCTCGCTCCTGGCCAGCTCGACGGCGGCCGCGCCGTCGAAGGCGGTCTCGACCTGATAGCCCTCGTTCTCAAGGTTGAATTTGATGCCCTTGACGAGCAGCTTCTCGTCGTCCACCACTAAAATTTTCACGGCGCATCGCCTCCTGTCGTAATTTCATCGCGCATGGCGTCGAGCTTCGCGCTGCCGATGCCGCGCACCTCCAGCAGCTCGTCGAGCGTCTGAAAGTCTCCGTGCTCGGCGCGGTAGTCGAGGATCGCCTGCGCCAGCACCGGCCCGATGCCGGTAACGGTCTCCAGCTCCTCGGCGGTCGCGGTGTTGATGTTTACAAGCACGCGCACGGGCGCGACCTTCTCCCGCGCGGGCCGCTCGGTCTGCACCGTATAGCCCTCCTGATCGGTGCGGTTCGCGCCGAAGGTCAGATACAGCACGGCGGCGAGGAAGGCCAGCGTCACCAGCGCCAGAAAGAAATATGTGCTTCCGCCTTTTTCCTGCCGTTCCACGGTTGAACTCCCTCCCGTTTTTTGTTATACTGAATGTCGAATACCGTCGAGCGCGGGCAAGTCGCCCGCCGATCGTCCGATCGAATTTTATTGTAACATACTGCGAGGTACATTTCCATGAAAAAACGCCGCTTTTTTGCTCTTTTTTTGGTCCTCGGCCTGCTCGTCTCCCTGCTGAGCGTACCGGCCTCCGCCTTTGAGGAGATCGACGTCGACGCCCGCGCCGCCCTGCTCGTTGAGAAGGAAACGGGCGAGATCCTCTACGAAAAGAACGCCCACGAGAAGAACTACCCCGCAAGCATCACCAAGCTCACGGTCGCGCTGCTGGTGTTTGAGGCCATCGACGCGGGGCAGCTCTCGCTCGACCAGCCCATCACCGCGCGGGAGAGTGCCTTTGAGGGCTTGAGCATCTACGGCAGCACCGCCGGCATCAAGGTCGGCGAGGTGCTGACGGTCGAGCAGCTTCTGCAATGTATGCTCATCGTCTCGGCGAACGAGGCGTGCAACATCCTCGCCGAGGCCGTGTGCGGCGAGGGGAACATCTCCCAGTTCGTGCAGAGGATGAACGAGCGCGCCGCCGCGCTCGGCTGCGAAAACACGCACTACATCAACACCTCCGGCCTGCACGATCCCGACCACTACACCACCGCGTGGGACATCTATCTCATCACGCGCGCGCTGATGCCCTACGAGAAATTCATGGAGATCTGCAACTCCAAGTCCGCAGAGATCGCCGAGACCGACCACAACCAGCGCCATGTGCTCCACTCCACCAACCGCCTCATTTCCAACTGGCGTGAGCTCGGCTACCTCTACCGTGACGCGCAGGGCATCAAGACCGGCTCGACCGAGGAGGCCGGTCACTGCCTCGTTTCCTCCGCCGTGCGCGGCGACCGTCAGCTTGTGAGCGTGGTGCTCGGCGCGGAGAAGATCACCCTTGCCGACGGCAAGAGCACCCTCACCAAGAGCTTTTCCGAGACCATCCGCCTCTTTGACTACGGCTTTGACTGCTTCTCCCGCCGCGAGGTCGTCTCCGCCGACGAGCTGGTGCGCGAGGTCCCGGTCGCCCTTTCGAGCGAGGCGAACTACGTCGTCGCCCACCCCGCCGAGAGCATCACGCGGATGCTGCCCACGGAGCTGGACCTCAGCGCGCTCACGCGCGACATCACGCTGCCGGACAGCGTGGACGCCCCCATTGCCGCCGGCGACGAGCTGGGCGAAATGACCGTCTCCTACAACGGCACCGTCTACGGCACGGTCAAGCTGCTCGCGCTCAGCGATGTGTCAGCCTCGTGGCTGCTGGTCGCCAGGCGCGACGTGGCGGACTTCCTCTCCCGTACCGTCGTCAGGATCGTTCTCGTCGTCCTTCTCCTGCTCATTCTCGCATTCCTTTTCCTGCGCGGGAACGGGCGCGGACGGCGCTACGGCAAGCGCAGCAGCGGACGCGCCGCTCCCGCCGGTTATCGCGGCCGCAGGCGCTGAGCATCGGGGAAGGCAAACTGTTAAGGTCATCAAACCGCACAAAACGGACGGGGTATCCCGTCCGTTTTCCGTTCAGCAGGGAAAATTCCGCGGCACGCGGACTTTTGTCCTTGATTTTTGCCCATTCCCCTGCTATACTGCATTCATCGTCAGATAAGGAGGCGCTCCTATGAAATATCTTGTTGTCATCGGCGACGGCATGGCGGACAACCCCGTCGAGGCCCTCGGCGGCAAAACGCCGCTCGAGTACGCCGACATCCCCACCATTGATTCCCTTGCCGCACGCGGCACAGTCGGCAGCGTTGTGAACTGCCCCAAGCCGCTGCCCGCGGGCAGTGAGACCGCGATCCTCTCCATCTTCGGCTGCGACCCGCTCAAGCACTTCTCCGGCCGCTCGCCGATGGAGGCCGCCGCCATCGGGCTCAGGCTCGTTCCCGGCGACGCGGCGTTCCGCTGCAACCTCGTCGCGCTCGAGCCAGGCGATCAGCCCTATGAGGAAAAGCGCATCCTCTCCCACTCCGCCGGCTCCATCGCCGGACAGGACGCGCTCGACGTCGTCGCCGCGCTCAACAGCGACCCCGAATTTTCCGCCGCGCTCCGTGCGGCGGATATGTACATCGACCCCAGCCCTTCGTTCCGTCCGCTGGCGGTGAAGCACCATTGCGATCTGAGCGGCGTGTGCTTTATCCCGCCGCACGACCACCTCGGCGAGGTCATCGGCCCGCTGCTCCCGAGCGGGAAGGACGCGGCGCTCGCCAAGGTCTTTGCCGACCTTATGCGCCTTGCCAACCGCGTGCTGGAGCACCACCCCGTCACCGAGAAGCGCCGCGCGGAGGGCAAGCTCGGCGCGAACGGCATCTGGTTCTGGGCAGCGGGCACGGCGATGCAGCTTCCCGACTTCCGCGAGGAGTACAGCTGCGGCGGCGCGGTCATCAGCGCGGTACCCCTGTGCCACGGCATCGGCGTGCTGCGCGGGCTTGAGATGGTCGAGGTCGAGGGCGCGACCGGCGAGATCGACACCAACTTTGAGGGCAAGTTAGAGGCCACATGGGCGAGCCTTCAGAAGTACGACTTCGTCTGCCTGCATCTCGAGGCGCCCGATGAATGCACCCACAACGGCGACCTCAAGGGCAAGGTGCAGGCCATCGAATGGCTCGACAGCCGGCTCGTCAAGCCCCTCACCGAGCGTCTGGACGCGGCGCACATGGACTACCGCCTGCTGCTCCTCTCCGACCACAAAACGCTCACCGCGACGCGCGGGCACGACGGCGATCCCGTGCCGTATCTGCTCTACGACAGCCGCATCGACAGCGGGCGCGGCGGCGTGTACACCGAAAAGGCCGGCGAGAACGGTCCCTTCGTCGCGCACGGCTGCGAGCTGCTGCATCTTCTCTTTGAGCGCTGAAAAAGGAACATCGAAAAGGGTCAGCCGCCGGCTGACCCTTTTCTTACGTCTCCGCCGCGGCGGGGATCGACGGCTCCTCCCGCCGAACGCGGAGCGCTCCGTCCTCCGCCGCGATGCGGGCGGCGCCGCCCGCGTGGAGCGTTCCGCTGAGCAGCAGCTCGGCCACGGCGTCCTCCACCTCGGCGCGGATCACGCGGCGCAGGGGCCGCGCGCCGTAGAGCGGGTCGAAGCCCTCGTCCGCGATGCGCTCGACCGCCGCGTCCTCGACCGTCAGCGTGACGCCGAGCGCCGCGGCGCGCTGCACGGTGGCCTTGAGCATCCGCCGCGCAATGACCGAAACATCCGCGCGGCTCAGACGGCGGAACACCACGGTCGAGTCGATGCGGTTGAGAAATTCCGGCTTGAAGGTCGCCCGCAGCTCAGCCATGACCGTTTCCTTCACACGCGCAAAGCCGCCGTCGCCGTCCTCGGCCTGCGCGAAGCCGAGCTTCGCCGCGCTCGACGTGATGGCCTTCGCGCCCACGTTTGAGGTCATGACGAGCACCGTATTGCGGAAGTCCACGCGCCGCCCCTGCGCGTCGGTCAGCACACCGTCCTCCAAAATTTGCAGCAGCAGATTCCACACGTCCTCGTGCGCCTTTTCGATCTCGTCGAAGAGCACCACCGACCACGGACGGCGGCGCACCTTCTCGGTCAGCTGCCCGCCCTCGTCGTAGCCGACGTAGCCCGGCGGCGCGCCGACGAGCCGCGAGACGGTATGCCGCTCCATATACTCCGACATATCCAGGCGCACCAGCGCCTCCTCGTCGCCGAACACCGCGTCGGCCAGCGCGCGGCACAGCTCCGTTTTGCCCACGCCCGTGGGGCCGAGAAAGAGAAACGAGCCGACGGGCCGCTTCGGATCGCGCAGTCCCGCGCGGGCGCGGCGCAGCGCGCGGGCGACCTCCCGCACCGCCTCATCCTGCCCCACCACGCGCGCGTGGAGCGTATCCTCCAGCCGCAGCAGACGCTCGCCCTCATCCTCTGTCAGGCGCGTGACGGGCACGCCCGTCCAGGCGGAGACCACCGCGGCCACGTCCTCCTCGCCGACGGTCCTCTGCTTTTCCCGCTGCGCGCGGCGCAGCGCCTCGCGTTCCTGCTCCGCCTGCTCGCGGCAGCTGTGCTCCACATCGCGCAGCATGGCCGCCCGCTCATAGTTCTGCTCCGCGACCGCTGCCGCGCGGTCGCGCTCCGCCTCGGCGGCCTTGGCCTCCATCGCCCGCAGCTCCGGTGAGTCGGGCCGCGTACCCATCCGCACGCGGGACGCCGCCTCGTCCATCAGATCCACCGCCTTGTCCGGCAGAAAGCGCCCTGTGATGTAGCGGCGCGAGAGCGTCACCGCGGCGGCAAGCGCCTCATCGGATATCTTCAGACGGTGATGGCTCTCGTAGCGTGGGCGCAGCGCGCGCAGGATCGCAAGCGCCTGCTCCTCCGTCGGCTCGCCGACGGTGATGGGCTGAAAGCGGCGCTCGAGCGCCGCGTCCTTTTCGATATACCTCCGGTACTCGGCAAGCGTCGTCGCGCCGACCACGCGGAGCTCTCCGCGCCCCAGCGCGGGCTTGAGGATGTTCGCCGCGTCCACCGCGCCCTCGGCGCTGCCCGCGCCGACGATGGTGTGCAGCTCGTCAAGGAACAGAATGACATTGCCCTCGCGCCGCACCTCGTCAAGCAGTGCCTTCACGCGCTCCTCAAATTCGCCGCGGTACTTCGTCCCCGCGACCATCGCGGATAGGTCGAGCGATAGCAGACGCTTGTCCATCAGCTCGTCGGGCACCTCCGCCGCCGCGATCTTCTGTGCAAGCCCCTCCGCCACCGCCGTCTTGCCGACGCCCGGCTCGCCGATGAGCACAGGGTTGTTCTTCGTGCGGCGCGAGAGAATCTGCACCGCGCGCGTGATCTCCGTATCGCGCCCGATCACAGGATCAAGCTGCCCCATGCGCGCCATCGCCGTCAGGTCGCGGGCAAACTCCGCGAGTCCGCGTCCGCGCTTGCCGCTCTCGTTTTCACGCAGCATCCGGTTTCCCTCCTTTGCCGCCGTGCGCGGCGTTTCGTTGATCCGCCGCACCACCGCAGCGTAAAGGCGCTTCGGGTCGGCCCCCACCGCCGCGAGCAGCCGCACCGCCATGTTGCCGCCGTCGCGCAGCAGGCCCAGCAGCAGGTGCTCCGTGCCGATGCGCGGACTCGCGAAGCGCATCGCCTCGGCGACCGCCATCTCCACCGCGCTGCGTGCGCGGGGCGTCAGCCCCTGTGAGGGCAGGCTGCCGGACAGGCCGTGCCCCACCGTCCGCACCAGCTGCTCGCGCAGCTGCTCCTCCGTCACGCCGGCCTCGCCCAGTGCGCGGCAGGCCGCGCTGCCGTCCTCGCGCAGCAGGCCCAGCAGGATATGCTCGCAGCCGACGTAACCGTGGCCCAGCTCCAACGCAGTCTCCTGTGCCAGCCGCAGCACGTTTTCCGCGCGCGGGGTAAACTTCTGTTCTGCCATATTCTTCACACTCCCGAACGCATTTTTTCCTGCCGCAGCGGTTTTTAGACGTGTTTACCCGCATATTTTTCATCAAAAGTTTCAAAATTTTTTGCCGAAATGCGGAAGATTCCCGCATACTTCCTCTTGCATTTTCGTATTCTGCCGTGTACAATAGGCGTATCAATCAAATGGAGGTGCTCTTATGGCCTATCACATCAGTTCTGCCTGCGTTAGCTGCGGTGCTTGCGCGGACGCTTGCCCCGTTGGTGCGATCTCTCAGGGCGATTCCCAGTATCAGATCGACGCCGGTGCCTGCCTGGACTGCGGTTCCTGCGCGGATACCTGCCCCAATGGTGCGATCTCTCAGGAGTAAGATCTACTTAAAAAATAAGGACGCGCTGCTTTGGCGCGTCCTTATTTTTGTCAGGGAACGGAGGCTTCATGGAACGCAAGGACTTTCTCCGGCAGGGCGGCCCCTGCTTTTATTTTGATACGGAGCTCTTCGCGCCGACGACCGACAGCTTCGCGCTTGGCTGGTTCGCCGCGCCGAAGCGCGGCGAGCGCGTGTGCGACCTTGGCAGCGGCACGGGGCTGCTCGGCACGCTCCTGCTCGCGCGTGAGCCGTCGCTCACGCTTTTCTGCGTGGAGCAGAACGCTGCGGCGAACGCGCTCGCGGAAAAGGGCTTTGCCGAAAACGGCTGGGCGGAGCGCGTGACGCTGCGCACCGGCGATCTGCGCGAGAACGCTGCGCTCCCCGCCGCGGGGAGCATGGACTATGCGCTCTCCAACCCGCCGTACTTCCCGGCGGGAAGCGGCGCGAGCGCCGCGGGCGAGGTGCGGCAAGCCGCGCGGGAAGAGGTCGGCTGCACGCTCGCCGATGTCTGTGCCGCGGCGGCGCGGGTGCTGCGCTGGGGCGGACGCTTCGCGCTCGTCCACAGGCCCGAGCGGCTATCCGACCTTTTCTGCACGCTCCGCGCGCACGGGCTGGAGCCGAAGCGGCTGCGCTTCGTAGCCTCCTCGGCGGAAAACCCTCCCTCTTTGGCGCTTGTGGAGGCACGCCGCGGCGGGAACGCCGGTCTATCGGTCGAACCGATGTTATTCATCGGCTCAGCCGATTGGGATGAGGTCTACTTCCGGACATGAAAAACTTCACGCACGAGCACCGCCCCACGAGAAGGCGCAAAGGCCGGTGCGTGAAGCTTTGTACATCCTTTCCGGCTGCCCCGCAGGGGTGAGGAAAGGGCACATATCTATTTTTGCTATGCTTTTACAGAGCAAAAAGGACGCTCTTTTGAGCGTCCTTTTTGCTTGTTATTCCATCGTATTGACCGCGCCGACGAACAGCGGCAGGCCGTCCGCGCCGGTGATGGCGAAGGCGAACGGGCGGTCCAGCTCCATCTCCACGACCGGCAGATCCTCCGGCATCGCCGAGGTCGCGTTCGCCATGATGGCGGTGAACGCCGCGGCCTCGCAGCCCTCCTCGTCGATCTTCACGCGGGCGGCGTGCTGCACCTGCGTGACCGCCGCCGGCTCGTCAAAATCTGCCAGCGGCGAGAAGTCCGCCCGCGTATCGTCGAATGCGTCCGTCACGCCGAGCATTTTGAGCGTGTCGGTCAGCTCCAGATCGGAGTTGACGTCGAACTTCGGCACACTCCAGACGAGCTTCGCCGTCTGCGCTTCGTCGCTATCGTACACATCGGTAAAAAGGTCGGCCAGCGCCGCTTCGCCGCGCAGCAGCGGCGTGAGCGCCGTGCCCTCGTCGGGCAGCAGGAAGATCATGCGCTCCCCGCCGCGGAAGGAAAGCTGCGCGACGGTGTAGCCCTCGCCGCGGACATAGCTTGCGCGGTCCTCCGTCTTGTGCATGAAGTCCGCGCGCTGCGCTGTGCCGTCGGCGGCAGTGAAGGTATCCTCGCTCGTGGCGCCGTCGTAAAATTCATCGCTCCAGCGGTCCTTGAAGTAGAGCGCGGAGAGCAGCAGCATCACGGTCTGCGGCTTCGTCTCGATGTTCTTCGCCGCGTCCGCGAGCAGGCCGCCGGTGTTGGTGTTCAGCCATGCCTGCACGGCTTTGTTGGTGTCGCCGGTGCCCATGGGGGCGCTGAACACGGAGGCGTAGTAGTCGTTCGCCAGCCGCTCGATGGTCTCGGTCTTGTAGACCTGTCCCTCGCTCAGCCAGAGGGAATTGGCGAGCAACGTTTTGCTGTTGGCGCTGTCGGTGTAGAGCGAGCGCCAGATGGCGTTCGCCGTGGTGCGGACGGTCTCCTCATCCTCCGCGCCGAGCAGGTCGAGGAGCTGGGCGCGCGTCTCGCCGTCCACCGTCTCGGTGAGCATGGAGAGGGCAAGGTAGAGGTTCGCGGGCGAGTAGACCACGTTCGCCGCCGCCTCGCCGCCGAGCAGCTTGGAGACCGTCTTGGTGCTGTAGCCGAGCAGTGCGGGCGTCATGGTCTTGTCCACGCCCTCGCCCCGCAGCGCCTTGACCGCGTCGGAATAGGCGCGGGAGCGGGCGTCAAAATCGTCCCACAGCTCCTCCTGCGCCTTGTGATAGGCCTCCTCGCCCATCTTGTCGTAGTCGAGCTTTTCGTAGGCGGTCCACAGCTCCTCCTCGCTCGGCTCGGCGGGCAGCTCCGGCAGCTTGACCTCCGCCAGCGCGTACTGGCTCAGCAGCTTCGCGCTCACATCGTCCGGCTGTCCCGGCTCGGGCTTTGTCCCGCCCTGCTCCGGCTCGATCCGCGCGCAGCCGACGAGCAGCAGCATACTCAGCAAAAGTGCCAGATACTTCTTCATGTCGTTGTACCTCCTTGGGCGTTGTATTCCTTTGGACGAGAGCGTTGAAGAAAAAGTTCCCATTTTCCGAAAAATGTTTTGCCGCGTCCCCTTTCACGCCCGTAGGCGCGAAATAAATGAAATCGTTTTTGCCGCGCTCGCGCGTATCCACCCCCTGCATTTCGCGCCCGCAGGCGCGAAATCAAATAAAATCGTTTTTCTGACGACATGCGCGTCAGAAAAACACCTCTCACGGAGCGAGTGTCGCAGCAGGCGCCTCGCGCCTGCGAGGCGCGGAGCGAAGTGCGGCTCCAAAAGGTATAAAAAATAAGGGCGCGCTCTGCGCGCCCTTATTTTTTAGTATGCTACTCCCCAGTAGATGTCCGTCGTGGCTTCCTTGCCGCAGAACACGCACTTGCCCTTTGTGCCGGACTGGTGCAGCGGCATACAGCGGGAGGAAACGCCCGCCTTTTCCTTCATGCCCAGCTCGCACTCGCGGCTGCCGCACCACTTCGTGCGCGCAAAGCCGCCGCGGCCGGAGGCCATTTCCTTGACCTCCTCCCAAGTGGACAGGTCGAAGGTGTTCTCCTCCAGATTCGCTCTCGCTCTTTCGAGCATATTGTCGTGGATGCGGTCAAGCAGTTCCTTGACCGCGCTCTCGAGCGTGTCGAGCGCGACAAAGGTCTTTTCCCCGTTGTCGCGGCGGACGATGCAGCACTGGCCGTTCTCGAGGTCGCGCGGGCCGATCTCGATGCGCAGCGGCACACCGCGCATTTCGTACTCGGCGCACTTCCAGCCCATGGACTGGTCGGAGTCGTCCAGCTTCGTGCGCACGTCGATGGCGAGCAGGCGGGTCTTGAGCTCCTTGGCCGCCTCGGCGACCTCGGGCTTCTTGTGCGCCGCGATGGGAATGACCACCGCCTGCACGGGCGCGATGCGCGGGGGCAGGACAAGGCCGTTGTTGTCGCCGTGGGTCATAATGACCGCGCCGATCATGCGCGTGGTGGAGCCCCAGGAGGTCTGGAACGGATACTGGAGCTTGTTGTCGCGGCCGGCGAAGGTCACGTCGTAGGCGCGGGAGAACTTATCGCCGAAGTAGTGACTGGTCGCGCCCTGCAGCGCCTTGCGGTCCTTCATCATGCACTCGACGGTATAGGTCGCCTCGGCGCCGGCGAACTTCTCCTTCTCGGTCTTGCGGCCCGGAACGACGGGAATGGCGAGGACGTTTTCAAAGAAGTCCGCATAGCACTTGAGCTGCTGCTCGGTCTCGGCCTGGGCCTCCTCGGCGGTCTCGTGGATGGTGTGGCCCTCCTGCCACCAGAACTCACGGCTGCGCAGGAACGGGCGCGTGGTCTTTTCCCAGCGGATGACGGAGCACCACTGGTTGTAGAGCATCGGGAGCTGGCGGTAGGTCTGGAGCACGTTGTGCCAATGGTCGCAGAACATGGTCTCGGACGTGGGACGGAACGCCAGGCGCTCCTCCAGCTTCTCGCTGCCGCCCATCGTGACCCAAGCCACCTCGGGCGCGAAGCCGTTGACCAGCTCGCCCTCCTTCTTCAGCAGGCTCTCGGGGATCAGAACGGGCATCGCCACGTTCTCGTGGCCGGTCTTCTTGAACTCACCGTCCATGATGCGCTGGATATTCTCCCAGATCGCGTAGCCGTAGGGACGCAGGATCGTGAAGCCCTTGACGCTGGCGTACTCGACCAGCTCCGCCTTGCGGCAGATGTCGGTATACCATTGGGCGAAATCGTCCTCCATATTGGTGATCTGTTCAACCTTCTTGTCCTGTGCCATGTTGTTTTCTCCTCTTTTTCTGCCGCCGGACGGCCAACAGGAACCGTTCCCTGCCGCGCGGCGGGTGTATTGACAAATATATATTTTACGGTGTTTCGCCCTGCTTGTCAAGCCTTGCGCACGGCAGCGGAAAGGCTCCGACCGCCGTCGGAGCCTTTTTCGGTATCGGTCAGATGCGCAGCAGCCGTCGGAGCGCGATGAGCGCGGCGAGCGTGACGCCGGCATAGCGCAGCAGGCTGCGCAGATCGTAGCGGACGGCGGCGAAGCCGGTCATCTCACCGGCGCGCACGGCGACATACGCCGTCTTGTCCTCCCGCTGCGACTTGGCAATGCGGATCTGCATGTGGTCTCCCTCCTCTTTTCAGCCCTCCTTGGGCTTGCAGACATCGACCCAGCCGGAGAAGTTGGAGGAATAGCGCTCCAGCTCCTCGCAGGTCATCTCGATGGCGCTGTTGCTGCTGCCCGCAGCGGGGAACACCGTCTCGAAGCGCTTGAGCGACACGTCGAGATAGGTTTTGACGTTCTCCGGCAGGGCGAACGAGCACACGCCGCCCGGGGCGTGACCGGTAAAGGCGCAGGCCTCGTCAAAGGTCAGCATTTTCGCTTTCTGATGAAACTGCGCCTTGTACTTCGCGTTGTCGATCTTCTGATTGCCCGCGACGACCACGATGATCGGCTCGTCGCCGAGCTTGAAGCTCATGGACTTGGCGATGCGCGCGCCCTCGACGCCGACGGCGATGGCCGCCAGCTCCACCGTGGCGCTGGAAACGTCGAACTCGCGGATACGGCCGGCGATGCCGAAGCCCTCAAAATAGGCTCTTACTTTTTCAATGGACATGGCTTTTCCTCTTTTCCTTCTCTCTGTCTATCGCACGTCGACGCGCTCCACGCCGACGCAAAGGCCGGTATCGCTGTCGAGCGAGAAAACCGCGCCTTGCAGCTTGCACAGGCCCTCGGGTGCGCGGTAACGTCCCGCGAGGCCGCCCAAAAACGTCTCGACCGACTGCTGCGGCTCGATGCCGAGCACGCTGCGCACCGCGCCGGTCATGCCGAGGTCGGTGAGATAGCCCGTTCCCTTGGGGAACACCTCCTCGTCGGCGGCCGGCACATGGGTGTGCGTGCCCCATAGGGCGCTCACGCGCCCGTCGAGGTAGTACGCCAGCGCGAGCTTTTCGCTCGTGGCCTCGGCGTGGAAGTCGACGAGCGTGAAGGTCGGCTTCTCTCCCGCTTTCAGAAGCTCGTCCGCCGTGGTGAACGGATTCGAGGCGTGGAAGCTCAGGTCGCAGCGGCCGATGAGGTTCATCACCGCGATGCGCGCCGCGCCGCAGTCGTAGACCGCATAGCCGCGTCCCGGCACGCGGCTGCCGAGGTTCGCGGGGCGCAGGATATAGGGGCAGTCGTCGAGGTAATCGCGGATCTGCATTTTGCCGAAGGTGTGGTTGCCGAGCGTGATGACGTCCGCGCCCGCGGCGAAGATGTCCTCCGCGTCATTCGGCGTCAGGCCGACCATCGCGGCGTTTTCGCCGTTGACGACCGTGAAATGGATGCTCTTGCGCTTCTTGAGGCTCCGCAGGCAGCGGCTCAGGTGCTTCACGCCGCACGCGCCCACCACGTCGCCCACCGCGAGGATGTTATAGATCATTCCGGCTTCTCCTCCGTCAGCGTGTCGTAAAAGGCAAAGGTCTCGGCGAAAAGAGTCTCGCCGTAGGCGGTCAGCTTCGCGCAGTAGTCCTCGTAGGCGGCGAGCAGCCGCTCGCCCTCCGCCGTCAGCGTCGCGCCGCCGCCGTTCCGTCCGCCCGTGGAGGACCGGAGCAGCTTGACGCCCAGCCCCTCCTGCGCGGTGCGCAGGACCGTCCACGCCTTGGAGTAGGCCATGTTCATCGACATCGCCGCCGCGCGCAGCGAGTGCAGCTCGCGCACACGGCGCAGCAGCTCCGCCACGCCCGGGCCGAAGCACTTCCGGTCGGTAAAAATCCGCACGGTCAGATTGGCGTGCAGGTCATTTCGCATCGTTCCGCCCTCCGTCTTTCGTTATCTCTTCCTATGATAACGACTTTATTTCCCTTTGTCAACGCGGAAAAACGGCGGAGAAACAGCCGCTGCCGGCTCCCGCTCCGCCGTATTCCTCACCGGAAGGTGTTGTAATGCGCGTTTTCGCCGTCGAGCAGAAAGCCGTCGGTGTCATGGACGCGGGCGTTTTCCAGCATGAGACGGTAGCGCAGCTCGCTCGACATACCGCGCGCCGAGGCCGCGGTCTGCCCCGCGGGCGTGCCGGTGGGGTTGTTGTAGCTGCCGTGGAGCGTGGAGTTCGCCGTCGCATTCTTCGTGCCCGCGCGCTTGTCCGCGCTCGTGTTGCCATAGCCGTTGCCATAGCGCACGACCGAATCGTTCTCCCGGCCGGTGTAGCGCGTGCCGGTCGCCGGGTCGGTCTTGAGCTCGCCGCCGACGTTGGAGCCGCTGTCGGTCTTGCCGGTCATGCCGCTCGTGGTACCGTTTTCCGCACCGTTGACATTTCCGTTCGCCGCGCCGTTGTTCTGATCCCCGCCGCAGGCGGTGAGGGAACAGAGCAGCAGCGCGGTCACGGCAAGGATCGCAAAATTTTGCTTCATCGTTTTTCTCCCCTTGTCTTTTTCCATGCAATACCCAACGGTAGTATTTCCGGCAAAAGCAAAATGCGGCACGGCAAAATCTGCAAAAAAAGAAAGGCGCGAAGCTCGCGCCTTTCTTTGGGAAATTTTTCCTTACTTCGCGGCCTTGGCAGCCTTGAACGCCTCGATGAGCATCGGGGTGACCTTGAACAGGTCGCCGCAGATGCCGTAGTCGGCGATCTCGAAGATGGGAGCGGTCTCGTTCTTGTTGACCGCGATGATGCACTCGGACTCGCTCATACCGGCCTTGTGCTGGATGGAGCCGGAGATACCGAGGGCGATGTAGACCTTCGGGTGAACGGTCTTGCCGGTCTGACCGACCTGATGGTCGGCAGTGAGCCAGCCGGAGTCGATGGCAACACGGCTGCCGCCGACAACGCCGCCGAGCACTTCCGCCAGCTCCTCGGCCAGCTTGATGCCGCCCTCGACGTCCTTGGAGATACCACGGCCGACGGAGACGATGTAGTCCGCGCCGATGAGGTCAACGAGCTTCTTCGCGGCCTTGACGACCTCGACGACCTCGGTGTCCATATCGGCCTCGCTCAGGGTGAAGCTGGGCTTGGTGATCTTCACCGCGTCCGCCTTGGCCTGATCGAAGGGAGCCTTCTTCATCACGCCGGGGCGAACGGTCGCCATGGCGGGACGGAAGCGCGGGCAGATGATGGTGGCCATCAGGTTGCCGCCGAACGCCGGACGGGTCATCTTGAGGTCGCGGGACACATCGTGATCCTGACCCATGACCTTGGCGGTGTTCATCTTCTCGATCTTCTCCTCGGGCAGCGTGGAGGCGCTGCGCAGGAAGTCCTTGTAGATGGGCATATCGACGTCGAGGTGCGTGCAGTCGGCGCACAGGCCGGTGTGCAGACGGGCCGCGCAGCGGGGACCGAGGTCACGGCCGATGTTGGTCGCGCCGATGAGGAATGCCTCGGGCTTCATCTCGGAGATGACGTCGCAGATGACCTTGGCATACGCGTCGGTCGTGTAGTTCTTGAGCAGAGGATGCTCGCAGACGATGACCTCGTCCGCGCCGTAGCCGCCGAGCTCCTTGGCAATGCCCTCGACGTTGTCGCCGAGCAGCAGACCGCAGAGGTTCACGCCCAGCTCGTCCGCCAGCTTGCGGCCCTCGGAGATCAGTTCAAAGGTGGTGGGCATCATCTTGCCCTGACGCTGCTCGCAGAAGACCCAAACGTTCTTGAAGGCAGCGAGATCCATGCTGTTATAATTCTCAACCATTGTCGTACTCTCCTTCCCTTAAATGATGTGTTTCTCAGACAGGATACCGGCGAGCTTCTCGCAGGTCTTCATGTCGTTGCCCTCGAGCATCTGGCCGGCACCCTTCTGCGGGGGAGTGAAGGAGGTCAGGATGTTGGTGGGGCTGCCCTTGAGGCCGATGGTGGTGGCGTCGATCAGGGGATGATCCTTCAGGGCGTTGTAGTCCAGAACGGTCACGGGCTTGGAGTAGCACTCAAACACACCGGAAACGCTCATGTAGCGCGGGGTGTTCAGTTCCTTGATGCAGGTGATGAGGCAGGGGGTGTTGACCTTGATGGTCATGTAGCCGTCCTCGAGCATGCGCTTGATGGTCAGCGTATCGCCGTCCTTCTGGATGTCGGCGGCGTAGGTGACCTGCGGGAGGTGGAGCTTCTCCGCCATCTGGGGGCCGACCTGCGCGGTATCGCCGTCGATGGCCTGACGGCCGCAGAAGACGATGTCGTCCTTGTCGAGGCCGATGGTATCCACGGCGGCGGCGAGGATCTGGGAGGTGGCGTACGTATCGGAGCCGCCGAACTCACGGGCAGAAACGAGATAGCCTTCGTCCGCGCCCATGGCGATCAGCTCGCGCAGCATACCCTCTGCCGGCGGGGGGCCCATGGTGACGACGAGGACCTTGCAGCCGGTGGCGTCCTTGATCTTGAGGGCGGCCTCGACGGCGTTCATATCATCGGGGTTGATGATGGTCTGCATGGAAGCGCGGTTCAGGGTACCATCGGGATTGACGGCGACCTTACCGGAGGTATCGGGGACCTGCTTAACGGAAACGATGATCTTCATTGTTTTGTTACCTCCTCTTTCTTAGTTCACGCCGAGATACTTGGCGACGACCATACGCTGGACCTCGGAAGTACCCTCATAGATCTCGGTGATCTTCGCGTCACGCATCATGCGCTCAACGGGATATTCACGGGTGTAGCCGTAACCGCCGAAGAGCTGGACCGCGCGGCGGGTGACGTCGGAAGCGGTCTCCGCGGCGAAGAGCTTGGCCATGGCAGCGTCCATGGAGTAATCCTCATGGTTCTGCTTCTTGCAGGCAGCGGCGTAAACGAGGTACTGAGCAGCCTGGGTGCGGGTGTGCATATCGGCCAGCTGGAACTGGGTGTTCTGGAACTGGCTCAGGCGGCGGCCGAACTGGACGCGCTCCTTGGTGTACTTGACCGCCTCGTTGATGGCGCCCTCGGCAAGACCCAGAGCCTGGGAAGCAATGCCGATACGGCCGCCGTCGAGGGTCTTCATAGCGATCTTGAAGCCCTCGCCTTCCTTACCGAGCAGGTTCTCCTTGGGAACAACGCAATCCTCGAAAACGAGGTCGCAGGTGGAGCTGCCGCGGATACCCATCTTCTTCTCGTGCTTGCCGGTGGAGAAGCCGGGGAAGGTGCTCTCGACGATGAAGGCGGAAATGCCGTGGTTGCCCTTGCTCTTGTCGGTCATGGCGAAGACGACGAAGGTGGAGGCAACGTTGCCGTTGGTGATGAAGCACTTGCTGCCGTTGAGGACGTAGTCGCCGTTCTCATTCTTGACAGCGATGGTCTGCTGGCCGGAAGCGTCCGTGCCGGCGCCGGGCTCGGTCAGACCGAACGCGCCGATCTTGCGGCCGGAGAGAAGGTCGGGCAGATACTTCATCTTCTGCTCCTCGGTGCCGTTCTCGAAGATCGGGGCGCAGCACAGGGAGGTATGAGCGGAAACGACGACCGCGGTGGTGCCGCAGACCTTCGCCAGCTCCTCAACGCACATGGCATAGCTCAGAACGTCGCCGCCCGCGCCGCCATACTGCTTGGGGAAGTAAATGCCCATCATGCCGAGCTTGGCCATCTTTTCGACGGTCTCCATGGGGAAGCGCTCTTCCTCATCGAGTTCTTCGGCTAAAGGCTTGACTTCGGTTTCTGCAAATTCGCGATACATTTTGCGAACCAGCAGATGCTCTTTGGACAGATGGAAATCCATAGTCTTTTTGCTCCTTCACTATAAATTATTTGGATTGTCTAATTTTTCACAAATCAGTCCCGTTCTTCTGTATTATAAGCTCTCGGCGCTCAATACGCAAGAAAAAGTCTCAAATCATTTCTCGATTTGAGACTTTCACCAAATATGCGGAAAAATTTTTGTCTCTTCTGCCCTTTTTATGAAGGAATCCTTTCATAATCGGAATTCTCTGCATTTTTCATTTTCATAGCAGACGAAAAAAGCACCGCCGAAGCGGCGCTTCGGCGGTGCTTTTTTCTCATTTGGCGTATTCGATGACCTTCGTCTCACGCAGCACATGGACCTTGATCTGACCGGGATACTCAAGCTCGCTCTCGATGCGCTTGGCCAGCTCGCGGGCGAGGATGACCATATCGTCCTCGCTCACCTGCTCGGGCTTGACCATCACGCGGACCTCGCGGCCCGCCTGAATGGCGTAGGAGGTCTCGACGCCGGGGTAGGAGCTGGTGATCTCCTCGAGCTTTTCGAGGCGCTTGATATAGTTCTCGATGTTCTCGCGGCGGGCGCCGGGACGCGCGGCGGAGATGGCGTCGGCGGCCTGCACGAGGCAGGCGACGACGGTCTGCGGCTCGACGTCGTTGTGGTGCGCCTGCACCGCGTGGATGACGTCCTCGCGCTCATGGTACTTGCGCAGGAACTCCACGCCGAGCGCGACGTGGGTGCCTTCGAGCTCGTGGTCGACGGCCTTGCCGATATCGTGCAGCAGGCCGGCGCGCTTCGCCGTGGCGACGTCCGCGCCGAGCTCGGCTGCCATCATACCGGCAAGATGCGCGACCTCGATGGAGTGCTGGAGCACGTTCTGACCGTAGCTCGTACGGTAATGCAGGCGGCCGAGCAGCTTCACCAGCTCGGGGTGCAGGCCGCGCACGCCGGTCTCGAGCACCGCGCGCTCACCCTCGGACTTGATGACGGCGTCCACCTCGCGGCGGGCCTTGGCGACCATCTCCTCGATGTGGGTGGGATGGATGCGGCCATCGGCGATCAGCTTTTCGAGCGCCAGACGTGCGACCTCGCGGCGCACCGGCTCGAAGCAGGAGACGGTGATGGCCTCGGGCGTATCGTCGATGATGAGATCGACACCCGTGAGCGTTTCAATGGTGCGGATGTTGCGGCCCTCGCGGCCGATGATGCGTCCCTTCATCTCGTCATTGGGCAGGGGAACCACACTGACGGTGATCTCGGCGACGTGATCGGCGGCGCAGCGCTGGATGGCGGACGCTACGATCTCGCGGGCATACTGGTCCGCTTCGTCCTTGGCGCGGGCCTCGATCTCCTTGATCTTGAGGGCGGTCTCGTGGGTGACCTCGGACTCGACCTGCTCGATCAGGTACTTCTTGGCCTCGTCAGCCGTAAAGCCGGAGATGCGCTCGAGCATCTCGGTCTGGCTGCGCTTGATGATCTTGATCTCTTCGTTCTCCTTGTCCAGAGCGGCGTGCTTCTGGGCAAGGGCCTCTTCCTTCTTCTCGATCGCGTCGGTCTTGCGGTCGATGTTTTCTTCCTTTTGCTGTAAGCGGCGTTCCTGCTTCTGCAGGTCGGCACGACGTTCCTTTTCTTCCTTCTCGTATTCCTTGCGGGAGCGGAGGATCTCCTCCTTCGCCTCCAGCGTGGCCTCGCGTTTTTTGCTCTCGGCGCTCTTGATGGCATCGTTGATGATGCGCAGCGCCTCCTCTTCGGCGTTGGCGATCTTTTCCTTATCGTCCTTCGCCTTCTTGTTGCGGTACAGAATACAAGCAAGAATACCAATGAAAAGTCCCGCCGCCAAGCCGATGACAAGGCTGGGTATATTCATTTGATTCCTCCTGTGTCCACTTTTGCTTCCATCGGAGCGGCCGGTCCGACCGTGTCCCGATGGTATATCAAAACGGGTTTTTGAATCAACAAACGGGAGAGCCCCTTCTCTCCCCTCCATAAATCCACCGAATATTGTAACCTTTTTGTAAACAAGTGTCAAGCAAAAACTATTTGTCGAAAAAGCGCGCGGGGTCAGCCGCTCGACGCACGGCTTTTGTCAAAGGGGTGATTCTCTTCCGAAGAGAACCACCCCTTTGGAACCCCAAGAGAACGCAAGGGGCAAGTCCCTTGACCCCCGGACCCCAAATCTCGACCGGATCTTCGGGAGCAGTGTGCTTGTTTTTCCGAAAACGATCCGGTCTGCTTCTATTTCCGCTCGGCCGCTCCTGCGGCGTGTTTCCGCACTGCCCAATTAAAAAGCGGCATTCCCGGCTGCCCGTCAGCTCTCGATGTAGGCCTCGGCGGCGTAGCCGAGGTTCCCATTGTACTCTACCGTGTTCCAGCCCTGCCACGCGCCGTAGATCGTGACCGACGCGCCGTTCGGCATGAGCGCGATGGTCTGGCCCGCGGCGCTCGGGTAGGCGCGCAGGCGCAGCGGCGAGCCGCTCGTGGAGACAGTCCCCTGCACGACCGGCTGCGGCTCGATGAACGGCAGGCCGAAATACTCCGTCAGCGAGCGCGCCAGCTCGCGCGCGATGGCGTCCATATTGTTCTCGACCCACGCGGCGTCGGCATAGTTGTCGTGGTAGCCCAGCTCAAGCAGGTTGGACGGATACTTCGGCTGACGCACCTCGCCGAGCGCGGTGGTGGGCACGGTGCGCACGAGGTCAGGCAGCGGATAAACGCGTTTGAGGTTCGCGGCGAACAGGTCCGCCGCGCGCTTGCCCTCCGCGCTCGTCGGATAGTAAAACACCAGCACGCCGCGCACGCTGCCGGAGTTTTCCGGCGCGGCGGCGTTGGAGTGGAGCGCGAGATAGAAGTCAAAGCCGCCGAGGCGGTTCGCCTGCGCGATGGAGGACGCGGCGGTCATGTCGGGCGTGTTGCGCACAAAGCGGATGCCGTTGGCATAAAGATACGGCTCCAGCGCGTCGGCGAGCCGGTTCATATTGTACTCCTCGCTGCCGCTTCCGGTGATGTAGGGATTGGACTCCTGCGTGGAGGGGCTGAGATAGATTTTCGGCATAACGACGCCTCCTTTTCCCTGCATTTTATGCGCCGCCGCGCCGTTTCATGTGCCGACTTCCCGACCTTGAGGGACGATCGGGCAAAAATAAAGAGACACCGAAGCGTCTCTTTATTTTCTCGTGTTTTCGGGAGATCAGACCGCAGCCTTCTTCTCCTTCTTGTTCTCAGCCCTCTGAATAAGCAGGATAACGATCAGAATGGCGAGGCCGGAAAGGTCGGTGACCGTACCGGGGATGACCATCAGCAGACCGCCGGCGATCAGCGCGATACGGGAGTACCACTTCAGGTCGTGGATCAGATAACCCATGAAACCGGAGGCGATGGACGCCATACCGAGCGTCGCGGAGATAACGATGGAGGCAACGCCGAAGAAGGTGACATCGCCGACGAAGATCATCGCATTGTTATAAGCGAAGATGTAGGGGATGATGAACGCGGCGATCGCCAAACGGGTGGCGTTGAGCGCGGTCTTCATCGGGGGCGCCTTGGCGATGGCAGCACCGGCATAAGCCGCGAGCGCAACGGGAGGCGTGATGTCGGCGACGATGCCGAAGTAGAACACGAACATATTGGCAGCCAGGATGTGCATACCCATACCGTTGATAAGGATAGGCGCGCAGGTGGAGGCCATGATGATGTAGTTTGCCGTGGTGGGAACGCCCATGCCGAGGATGATGCAGCAGATCATCGTGAGGAACAGGGCGATGAACAGGTGGCCGTTGGAGAGCTTAACGACGTAGGTAATGAGCTTGCCGCCGAGACCGGTCATCGTGATGCACACGGAGATGATGCCGGCGATGCCGCAGGCAATACCGATGGACAGGCAGTTCTTACCGCCGTTTTCAAGGCCGTTGACGAACTTGGTCGGGGTCATACGGTCATCCTTGTTGATGATACCGACCACGATGGCAACGATGGTGCCGTAGATGGCGCTCTTGGCCATGGTCTGACCGGCAATGACCATCCAGGTCAGGACGATCAGGGGCAGGAGCAGATAGATTTTCGGCAGCAGGATCTTCCACTTGGGCAGTTCCTCACGCTTGAGGCCGACGAGACCGAGCTTCTTGGCCTTGAAGTGGACGCCCAGGAAGATGCCGAGGAAGTAGAGGAACGCGGGCAGGATCGCACGGACGATGATGTCGGAATACTCATAGCCGGTCATTTCCGCCATGATGAACGCCGCAGCGCCCATGATGGGAGGCATGATCTGGCCGCCGGTGGAGGACGCAGCCTCGACCGCGCCGGCAAACTCGGGGGGATAGCCGGTCCTCTTCATCATCGGGATGGTCACGGAACCGGTGGTAACGGTGTTGCCGACGGAGGAACCGGAGACCATGCCGCACAGGGCGGAGGAGACGACCGCGACCTTCGCGGGACCGCCGGACGCCCAGCCGACCAGCGCGTTCGCGCAGTCGATGAAGAAGTTGGCGACACCGGTCGCCTCAAGGAACGCGCCGAACAGCAGGAACAGCGCAATGTAGGTCGAGCAGACAGAGATCGGCGTACCGATGATGCCGTTGGTGGTATAGAAGATGTTGTAGACCACCAGGTCCAGGCTCATGCCGCGGCCGATGAAGGCGTAGAGCACGAAGCAGCCCGCCACGATCAGAATGGGAAGGCCCACCGCGCGGCGGCAGCACTCCGCGAGCACCAACGTGCCGATGATGCCAAGGATGACCTCGGTCTGGCCGATGGCGATGCCCATCGCCACAATCCTCTTGAAGTTGGCAACATAGTAGAAATAGGGAATACAGCCCGCGACAGCGAGCAGGATATCATACCACGGCATGGAGTTGGGCTTCACATTGCCCTTCTTCACGGGGTAGATAAAGAATGTGAACAGGATCACAAAGCCGACGAACAGGCAGCGGCGGATCTGGCCGCTCCAGGTGGCCCACAGGTTCATGTAGACCATAAAGAGCATAAAGGCGGCCAGCACATAGCGCAGGATCTTCTTCGGCGTGCCCTCCCAGACACGGGTGTTGGACTCGCGGTCAAACTTTTTCATGATCGCGTCAACGTCTTCCATCGTACCGACTTCAACGTCTACGCTTTCAACGACGACCTCTTCGTCCAAGACTTTCTTTTCAGCGTCAGTCATTGGTGTTTTTCTCCTCCTTTTTATTGGTGAACACTGTGACGTCAATAGAGGAAGAACTCATAATTGAGCGTCACCAGCGAATTTCTTCCACACAAATCACGCAGACTGATATCCGGACCGTCCTTTACCTTCAAAAAGAAGTCGTAAACGGTGGCCACGGCATAACAGACTCCGGTTCTATCCTGATGTATGCCGGTGATGAGCATGGCTCCGTCGTCGGTATAGCTGAGCTCCTCTCCGGGATTCAGCTCCACCTGCACGCCGGCGCCGTAAGCATAGTACTTACACTCCTCGGCATAGATCTTTCCTTCACTGATCTCAAAGGTGTCCGTCAGCGGATATTGGTTGACGGAATGCTTAAAGGTAATGGAAAAGCGATCCCCCTCGTCCATGCGGTAGCGCGCATAGAGCTCGCCGCTGTCCTTATTGCGGAGCGTCAGGTAATAGCCGGCGCGGGGAATCAAGAGGGAGGCCGCTGCAATAATCAAGACTATTGCAGCGGCCATGCTTATGCGTTGTCGCAGTTGCACTTTCGCACTCTTTCAGGATTGGGTGTTCTTACAGAACGCCGATCTCCTTGTAGTACTTCTCGGCGCCGGGATGCAGGTCGAAGGAGCCGGCAACAGCACCCTCGGGGCTCAGGAAGCCAAACTTGGCCTGAGCGTTGGCCAGGTCAGCCTGATTGTCGAACATGGCCTTGGTGATCTCATAGACGACATCCTCGCTGAGGTCCTTGGAGGCGGTGAAGACGGCCTTGACGGCGACGCAGACGGTCTCGTCCGCAACGCAGGTGTAGGTGTTGGCGGGCAGGTTATCCTGGACCAGGAACGGATAGTTGGTGGTCAGATAGGAAACAGCCTCATCGCTGAGGGAGGGCATATTGAAGTTGTAGGCGGTGGCGAGGTCGGTCAGAGCGGGGGTGGGGGCGCCGGAAACGGTGAAGGCCGCATCGCACTGGCCGTTCTTGAGGGCCTCAGCGCCGCCGGAGAAGGAGTCGTACATGACCTTGATATCGTCGAAGGTGATGCCGTAGGCCTCGAGGACCTGAGCCGCGTTCAGAGCAGTACCGGAGCCGACGTCGCCGACGCAGACGGTCTTGCCCTTGAGGTCTTCAATGCTGGTGATGGAGGGAGCGGTGACGAGCTGGACGGTCTCGTTGTAGACGCCCGCGACCCACAGGGAGTTCTTGTCGGCAGCGCCGTCGAACATGGTCTCACCGCCGGAGCCGTTGTGAGCATAGTTCAGAACGTCGGACTGCAGGATGGACATCTGGGCCTGGTTGGCGGTGACGAGCTGGACGTTCGCCTTGGAGGCGCCGGAGTCGACAGCGGTGAGCTTGGACAGGCTCAGCTTGTCGCCGATGGTGGTGACGAGCGCGTTACCAACGGCATAGTAAGTACCGGTGGTGCCGCCGGTGGCGATGACGATGTCAACGGGAGCGGCGGGGGTATCGGTCTGCTGGGGGTCGCCGTCGGTGTTGGGGGTATCACCTTCCTTGCTGCCGCAGGCAACAAGAGCGAAGATCATAGCGACGGACAGGATGAGGGCTAAGAACTTTTTCATACGCAATCTCCTTTTTGTTTTACCGTTTCGGCAACGTTACCGCCGGTCGGGGACATTCTGCACAACGTTGTCCAATGTTGTGCATGAGCGTCGGCCGGCGCTTCTTCGTTTTGCAAAACGGCCAATGTACCTCTTTGAGGCATAGCCATTATAACTTATTGCAAGTTTTATTGCAAGATACTTTTGCACTTTTGGCTATTCGCACAAAATTAAGGCGGAATCCATTTTTCTTAGCCCTTTCTTTTTCCGCTCGTTCCGTTATTTCACACAAATTTTTTGGTGACGACAAATTTTTACTTTTTCTTCATATATAAATTTTTCATGCACCTTATTCGAATTTATGCAAGTTTTCCTTCACCGTCCGTCATTTCGGCTAAATCCAAGGCAAAAAAACAGTCACTCTGACGAGTGACTGTTTTTCCAAAAAGATCGGTTTACTTCTGCTCCTTGTTGTCCACAACGCGCTTGAGCAGGGCGGAGAACTCGTCCACGCTCATCGCGCCGAGATCGCCGTCCGCGCGGTGGCGCGGGGAGACGGTACCGTTCTCCATGTCGCGGTCGCCGACGATGACCATGTAGGGCACCTTCTCGGTCTGCGCGTCGCGGATCTTGCGGCCAATCTTCTCGTTGCGGTAATCGACCTCGGTGCGGAAGCCCTGCTCCTCGAGCTGCGCGGCGACCTTCTCGCAGTATTCGTTCGCGCGGTCGGTGACGGGCAGGAAGCGCACCTGCTCGGGCGCCATCCACGTCGGCAGCGCGCCGGCATACTCCTCGATGAGGTAGGCGAGCGTGCGCTCGTAGCAGCCGAGAGAAGTGCGGTGGATGATGTACGGCAGCTTCTTCTCGCCGTTTTCGTCGATGTAGTACATGCCGAAGCGCTCGGCGAGCAACATGTCGATCTGGATGGTGACGAGGGTGTCTTCCTTGCCGTAGACGTTCTTATACTGGATGTCGAGCTTCGGGCCGTAGAATGCAGCCTCGTCGATGCCGATGGTGTAGTCGACGTCGAGGTCCTTGAGGATGCGCTCCATCACGCTCTGGGCGTGATCCCACTGCTCCTTCGTGCCCTCGTACTTGTTGTTCGGGTTCGCGGGATCCCACTGGGAGAAGCGGAACGTGCACTTGTCAAGAAGGCCGACGGTGCCGAGGCAGTACTTGGCAAGGTCGAGGCAGCCCTTGAACTCCTCTTCGAGCTGGTCGGGACGCAGGACGAGGTGGCCTTCGGAGATCGTGAACTGACGCACGCGGATGAGGCCGTGCATCTCGCCGGAATCCTCGTTGCGGAACAGCGTCGAGGTCTCGCCCAGGCGCATCGGCAGGTCGCGGTAGGAGCGCTGGCGGTTCAGGTAGACCTGATACTGGAACGGGCAGGTCATCGGGCGCAGGGCGAAGCACTCCTTCGTCTCGTCATACGGGTCGCCGAGGATGAACATGCCGTCGAGATAGTGATCCCAGTGGCCGGAGATCTTGTAAAGGTCGCGCTTGGCCATCAGCGGGGTCTTGGTGAGAAGATAGCCGCGCTTCTGCTCGGTATCCTCGACCCAGCGCTGGAGCACCTGCACGACGCGCGCGCCCTTGGGCAGCAGCACCGGAAGACCCTGACCGATGCAGTCGACGGTGGTGAAATATTCGAGCTCGCGGCCGAGCTTGTTGTGGTCGCGCTTGACGGCCTCCTCGCGCTCTTTGAGGTAGGCGTCCAGCTCTTCCTTCTTCGGGAAGGCGACGCCGTAGATGCGCTGGAGCGTTTCACGCTTGCTGTCGCCGCGCCAGTAGGCAGCGTTGCAGGCGGTCAGCTTGATGCCGTTGCCCTTGATGCGGCCGGTGGAGTCGAGGTGCGGACCGGCGCAGAGGTCGGTGAACTCGCCCTGCTTGTAGAAGCTGATGACGGCGTCCTCGGGCAGGTCGTTGATGAGCTCGACCTTGAACGGCTCGTCCTTCTCCTCCATGAACTTGATGGCTTCCTCGCGCGGCAGCTCAAAGCGCTCGAGCTTGAGCTTTTCCTTGCAGATCTTGCGCATCTCCGCCTCGATCTGCTCCAGATGCTCCGGCGTAAAGGCGAAGGGAGCGAGCAGATCGTAGTAGAAGCCGGTCTCGATGCTGGGGCCGATGGCGAGCTTCACCTCGGGCCACAGGCGCTTGACCGCCTGCGCCAGCACATGGGAGCAGGTGTGCCAATAGGTCTTGCGGTACTCGGGATTTTCAAAGCTGTACTGGTTTTCTTCGTTGATCTTGACTTCTTCGGACATTTCAGTTACCTCCATTTGACTCTGAGGGTGCAAAAATGCTTCACCCCCGACGGTATCAGGGGTGAAGCATTGCTATACTCCACGGTTCCACCCTGCTTGCGCGTTTGCGCCGCTTGTGTCCGCTGTAACGGGCGAACCCGTCCCGCTCGTCGCGGGCTGCTCGGGAGTGGTACGGCCGCCGCTCACGCAGGACGCTTGCACCGAAATGCGTCCCTCTCTGTGCGGTGCTCTGCGGTTTCTTCTCCGTCGATGCCGGTTTGATGGATAGCAGTATACGCCGTCGCCGCGGATTTGTCAAGGGGCAGGCTCAGAACTCGGGCGGCTGATTTTTGCGCGGCTTGTCGTCGTCCCTGCCGCCGAAAAGGCCTGAGAAAAATCCGCCGCGCGGCGTACTCTCCTGCTCACGCTCCGTCTCCTTCGCGCGGCGGCGCTGCTCCGCCGCCTTCCATTCGGCGCGGGAGTCCAGCACCTCGCGCGCCGCGTCCCGCAGCAGCGCGGGCGCATCCGGCGATTCCAGCAGCGCGCTGAGCTCCTCGTCGGTCCTGCCGCCGCACTCGGCGCGGTAGCGGTCCTTCCGGTCCTTCTCCCGCATAAAGAACGCGATCCGTCCGCAGCGCGGGCACACCCACAGCTCCACGTCCATATAATCCTTCAGGAGACTTTCGCCGTGCAGCTCCAGCACCTGGTAACCGCCGCTTTCCATCTCGTGTCCGCAAACGCACTTCTTTTCGCTCATGGTGTTCCTCCCCTTTCCGGTGTTGAGAAAAAGAGCCGGTCGAAACCGGCTCTTTTTCTGTTATATTTTGTCGAAAAATTACTTACTGTAATCATAGAAGCCCTTGCCGGACTTCTTGCCGAGCTGGCCGCCGCGGACCATCTTCTTGAGCAGCAGGGCGGGGCGGTACTTGGGATCGCCGGTCTCCTCAAGCAGCACGTTCATGATGGCGAGGCAGACGTCGAGGCCGATGAAGTCGCCGAGGGCGAGGGGGCCCATGGGATGGTTCGCGCCGAGCATCATGGCCTTGTCGATATCCTCGACGGAGGCGACGCCGGTCTCAACGAGGCCGATGGCCTCGTTGATCATGGGGATGAGGATCTTGTTGACGACGAAGCCGGGAGCCTCGGCGACCTCGACCGGCTGCTTGCCGATCTCCTCGGAGAGCTTGTAGATGAAGTCGAAGGTCTCCTGCGTGGTGTTTGCGCCGCGGATGACCTCGACGAGCTTCATGCTGGGAACGGGATTGAAGAAGTGCATACCGATGACGGGGTGCTTGAGGCCCAGGCCCATCTCGGTGACGGACAGAGAGGAGGTGTTGGTGGCAAAGATGGCGGATTCCTTGCACAGCTCATCCAGCTCGCTGAGCATGGCGCGCTTGTACGCCATCTCTTCCTTGGCGCACTCAATGACGAGGTCGGCATCGGCGGCGGCGGACTTCTCCTCCACGAAGATATTCGCCATCAGGGCATCCTTGGCCTCCTGAGTCATCTTGCCCTTCTCGACGCGCTTCTGCAGGGAAGCGTCGAGCTTGTCCTTGTGGCGCTGCGCGGAAGCGACGCTGGACGCGTACATCAGAGTGGTGTGGCCGTGCGCCGCAAAGACCTGCGCGATGCCGCTGCCCATGGTGCCGGCGCCGAAAACTGCAACTTTCATTTTTGTGTTCCTCCTATGAATTGAAATTTATGAATTGTCAAGTAACGCTTACTTGTTGGTGAACGGTTCGTGCTTGCGCTTTTCGAGGAAGGCGCCCATGCCCTCCTGCTGGTCGGCGGTCTCGAAGCAGGAGCCGAAGGCCTTCTCCTCGACCACCACAGCCTCGTCCATCGGGAGGTCAAGCCCCTCGTTGATGGCCTTCTTCGCCGCGCGCACCGCGATGGGCGCGTTCGCCGCGATCTGAGAGGCGAGCTTCTCCGCGGCGGCGTAAAGCTCCGCGAGCGGATAGACGGCGTTGACCAGACCGATGCGCAGGGCCTCGTCCGCCTTGATGTTGCGGGCGGTGTAGACCATCTGCTTGGCCATGCCGGGGCCGACCAGACGCGCGAGGCGCTGGGTGCCGCCGAAGCCGGGGGTGATGCCGAGACCTGTCTCGGGCTGACCGAACACGGCGGTATCGGAGCAGATGCGGAAATCGCAGCTCATGGCGAGCTCACAGCCGCCGCCGAGCGCGTAGCCGCCGACCGCCGCGATGGTGGGAATGGGCAGGGTCTCGAGCTTGCGCATCACATCGTTGCCCTGCTTGCCGAAGCTCTCGCCCTCGGCCTTGGTGAGCCCCTTCATCTGCGCAATGTCCGCGCCGGCGACAAAGGACTTCTCCCCCGCGCCGCGCACGATCAGGCAGCGGACGGCGTCGAGGTCAATGGCGTCGAGCGCCGCGTCAAGGTCGGCGAGCACCTGCGAGTTGAGCGCGTTGAGCGCCTCGGGACGGTTGATGATGAGATACGCGACCGCGCCCTGCGGTTCATAGGTCACGAAAGACATGGTATGCCCTCCTTGTTTTCTCTTAATGGGGCTATTATATGCAATTCCCCCGCGTTTTGCAAGAGGAATATCATTTCATTTGAAATTATTTCCAGTTTGCTCACATTTTTTGCAAGAATTGATTCATTTCTGACGATGTAACGCAGTTCCTGCGGCAAATTCCTCTTTGCTGACGGAAAGACTTCATTTTTCTCTTGTGTTATCGCCGCGTTTCCGCTATGATAGGCAGGAAATGAACGCAAAAAGCGAGGTATTTCCCCATGCGAATGAGAAAGAAAAAGAACCTGCTGCCGCGCATGGAGCGCTGCGCGGCGCTGCAGATCAAGGACCCCATCGCGCACCGCGGCCATTGGCGCGAGCTGATGCCGGAGGCCCGCGAGCTGCGTGTGGAGCTGGGCTGCGGCAAGGGACGCTTCACCGCGGGCACCGCCGCCGCGGAGCCCGACGTGCTGTTCGTGGCGGTAGAGATGGTGCCCGACGCGATGGTGGTCGCCATGGAGCGCTGCGCCGCCGAGGGGCTTCGGAACGTCCGCTTCATCGACGCGAACGCGAACATCCTGCCCGAGTTTTTCGCCCCGGGCGAGGTCGACCGCATCTACATCAACTTCTGCGACCCGTGGCCGACGAAGCGCCACGCCAAGCGCCGCCTGACGCACGGCAATTTCCTCAAGCTCTACCGCAAGGTGCTCAAGGACGGCGGGCAGATCCATTTCAAGACGGACAACGCCCCGCTTTTCGCCTGGTCGGTGGAGGAGATCCCGCAGTTTGGCTTTACGCTCTCCGAGGTCACAGACGATCTGCACGCGAACGGCGCCGTCGGTGTGATGACCGACTACGAGGCAAAGTTCCATGAGCTGGGCACGCCCATCCACCGTCTGGTCGCCACGATGACGCCGTGGGAGGAGCCGGAGGAAGAATAACGGCCGCGCAACGCGCGGCGTCTATCAAAGGGGGAGGTCTCTTAGTTGAAGAGACCTCCCCCTTTGGAACCCCCAGAGACAACGAGGGGCTACCGCCCCTCGACCCCCGAACCTCTCATATTAAATCAGCTTTCAGCAACCGTATGAGAGTGCATCGGCGCGGCGCAGCCGCGCTTTTTGCGGCTTTCGATTTGGTCTGCTCCTTGCGGCCGCTGCCGCTCTGCGGTGAGGTCTGAAGGCATCGGCCTTCGGCGACACCGCTTTTTTGCGCGAAAAAGCGGTGAGAAAACGCGCGAGGGGGCGCACCCCCTCAACCCCGCCATCGGAAGCCTGACAATAGGCCGACTGCACGCGCTGTGCAAAAGAGTGCGTGCAATTTCTTATTGCGGCTTTCGATTTGATCTGCTTCTTGCGGCCGCTGCCGCTCTGCGGTGGGGTCTGAAGGCATCGGCCTTCGGCGACACCGCTTTTTTGCGCGAAAAAGCGGTGAGAAAACGCGCGAGGGGGCGCACCCCCTCAACCCCGCCATCGGAAGCCTGACAATAGGCCGACTGCACGCGCTGTGCAAAAGAGTGCGTGCAATTTCTTATTGCGGCTTTCGATTTGATCTGCTTCTTGCGGCCGCTGCCGCTCTGCGGTGGGGTCTGAAGGCATCGGCCTTCGGCGACACCGCTTTTTTGCGCGAAAAAGCGGTGAGAAAACGCGCGAGGGGGCGCACCCCCTCAACCCCGCCATCGGAAGCCTGACAATAGGCCGACTGCACGCGCTACGCAAAGGAGTGCGTGCAATTTCTTATTGCGGCTTTCGATTTGGTCTGCTTCTTGCGGCCGCTACCGCTCTGCGGTGAGGTTACGGACTATTTCTTTTTCGGCGGAGCAAACGTGTCTGTACGGCCAAGGAGATAATCGGTCGTCGTTCCGTAAATATCCGCAAGCTTCAATAAAATAGAAGTCGGAATATCATTTTCTCCCGTCTCATATTTTGAATATCCTGTCTGCGACATACCGAGCATGGCTGCAAGCTCTTTTTGCGTCCAGTCTCTATCCTCGCGCAGATCGCGCAAACGCTGATACATTCTTATCACCCCGTCAGCACTATACGGCAACCTGAAACAGGGTATTGCAGCGTAACCTGTTTCAGGTTATAATGTGCTGTAAGGAGTGATTTTTATGCCGACTTATGAGAATATGTATTATTATCTCGAGCACTCGATCCACGAGGCGCTGCAGGACTTGGAACAGCAAAATTTCGGCGCAGCAAAAAAGACGCTTACGCAGGCGCGTGAGGTCACTGAAAAAATGCGTCGTGTCATCGTCGGCAAAAACGACGTCTACGAGTGCTTCCGAAACCCCTATGACCTCATAGAGCGGTAGACCCGAAACCCCGCCGCAGAGCGGCAGCGGCCGCAAGGAGCAGCCCAAATCGAAAGCCGCGCCAAGCATTGCAGGCAGTATTTTGCACAGCGCGTGCAGTCAGCCTATTGTCAGGCTTTCTATGGCAGGGTTGAGGGGCCGCGGCCCCTCATGTGTTTTCCGACCGCTTTTGCACATACAAAAGCGGTCCCTGCGGAGCACAGGCGTGCTCTGCCCCGCGCTGCTCAGCGCGAAAAGAGGGGGTATTCTCCGCCGTAGAGAATGACCCCTTTGTCATAAAAAAGAGACGCTTTTACAGCGTCTCTTTTCGTTTGCACTTTTTACGCGTTCTTCGCGAGGTCGCAAAGAGCGGTGAACGCGACGGCGTCGTTGATCGCCATCTCGCTGAGCATCTTGCGGTTGATCTCGATGCCCTTGACCTTCAGACCGTGCATGAAGGTGGAGTAGTTCATGCCGTTCATCTTGCAGGCGGCGGAGATGCGGGTGATCCACAGGCTGCGGAAATCTCTCTTCTTGAGCTTGCGGCCGGTATAAGCGTAGGTCAGGGACTTCATCACGGCCTGGTTGGCCATCTTGAAGTGGCGGGATTTGTTGCCCCAGTAGCCCTTCGCGAGCTTCAGAGTCTTGTTTCTTCTTTTGCGCGTCATCATCGCGCCCTTAACACGTGCCATATCAGTAAGCCTCCTTAAAGCGTATCGTAATTATCTTATTTGTAGGGGATCATCTTGCGGATGGTGCCGGCAACGGTAGCGTCGGCATAGCCGCCCGCACGCAGGTGACGGGTACGCTTGGTGGGCTTCTTGGTCAGGATGTGGCTCTTGAAGGCCTTGGCCATCTTGACCTTGCCGGTCTTGGTCAGGTTGAATCTTTTCTTGGAACCGCTGTGGGTCTTCAGCTTGGGCATGGTAGTTTCTCCTTTTCGTATATTGTGTTACTTCCCGGTCTTGGGGGAAAGGAATATGGACATACTGCGTCCTTCCAGCTTGGGCTCTTTATCCAATGTCGCCACCTCGGCACACTGCTCGGCGAAGCGCACCAACAGGTCTTTGCCGATGTCGGTATGCGCCATCTCGCGGCCGCGGAAGCGGACCGAGACCTTGACGCGGTTGCCGTCGGCAAGGAACTTCTGGGCATTCTTGAGCTTTGTGTTGAAATCGCCGACGTCGATGCCGGGCGACATACGGATCTCTTTGATCTCGACCACGTGCTGGTTCTTCTTCGCTTCCTTTTCGCGCTTGCCCTGTTCAAAGCGGAACTTGCCGTAGTCCATGAGCTTGCACACGGGGGGCGTAGCCTGCGGGGAGATCTTGACGAGGTCAAGCCCCTGCTCGTCGGCGATCCGCTGCGCCTGGGCGGCAGACATGATGCCGAGCTGCTCACCGGTGGAACCGATCAGACGGATCTCGCTGTCTCGAATGTCCTCATTGAGCTGATGCACATCCTTGCTAATACCGAAGCACCTCCATTAAATGATTTGACCAAACAAAAACGAGCGCAGCCATGCCGCACCCGTACAACAAACGCAAAGCGCCCACGCGCTTTTTCGATCATTGACCTTCTCGCTTTCGCTAAAGGTGAGAACGGATGCTGCCGTTCTTCTTTGTTTTGCGTAGGTATGATACCACCTCCGCCGCCGTTTGTCAACGATAATTTGCGGAAAAATGCCGTGAAGAAGAAATTTTTCCATTTTTCGGCCGCGCTGCTGATTTTTGCGCGCCGTGTATAGTTTTTCCGCCGCGCGGAAAAACTATCTGCCGTAGCAGAACAAAGGAAAGGAGGCGGGCACATGAAGGAGAAGAACCAGAACAAGGAGCAGAACACCAATCAGAACCAGGAGCAGAACCAGAACACCAACCAGCGCTGAGCTTGCATAAGAATGGGAAGGGGACGGCACGAGGCCGTCCCCTTCCCGCGTTTCTTCCCGCAAATCTTTTCTTGTATTTTCCGGTGAGGTTTTATATAATAGGTGCGTTATCATTCAGGAAAGGAAGCGGCGCATGACAGACGCGATCGTGCAATGGCTGCTCTCGGCGGGTGAGGGAAAATTCCTTGCGACCGTGCTCATTTCGATGCTGCCGGTCATCGAGCTGCGCGGCGGGCTGCCCGCCGGCGTAGCAATGGGGCTTCCGCTCCGCGAGGCCTTTTTCGCGGCGCTGCTCGGCAATCTGCTTCCCGTTCCGTTTATCATCCTTTTCGCGCGCAGGGGCTTTGCGTGGGTCCGCGCCCATATCCCGCGCCTCGGGCGCTGGGTCGACCGGATCGAGCGGAAGGCCTGGAGCAAGGGCGACAAGGTCGTGCGCTATCAGGCGTGGGGGCTGCTGCTCTTCGTCGCCGTGCCGCTGCCCGGCACGGGCGCGTGGACCGGCGCGCTGATCGCGGCGCTGCTCGATCTGCGGCTCAAGCTCGCCGTGCCCGCCATCACTGCCGGCGTGTTCCTCGCGGGCATCATCATTTCACTTCTCACCTACGGAGCTGCTGCGCTGCTATGAAAATTCTTCTTTTTTCCGACTCCCACGGCAATGAGGACAATATGATCCGCGCCGTGGAGCGTGAGCGTCCCTCTACGCTCGACGCCATCGTACACCTCGGCGACGGCTGGCGCGACGCGGAGGCGCTGCACCGCCTGTATCCCCGCATCCCGCTCGAGCAGGTGCCGGGCAACTGTGACCTCGGCCGCTTTGAGGAGCGCGAGCGCGTCGTCTTCTTCGGCGACTGCCGCGTGCTGCTCTGCCACGGGCACACGCTGGGCGTGAAGTCCTCGCTGCTGCGCGCGTCCTACGAGGCGCGAGAGCGCGGCGCGCAGGCGCTGCTCTACGGGCACACGCACATCCCGCACATCGACTACCACGATGGGCTGTGGCTCGTCAATCCCGGCAGTATCGGCGACCATCGCCGCCCGTCCTACGGGGTGCTGACGGTCGAGGGGGACAAGCTCTCCCCCGCAAATTTTACTTTGGAATAAAAATAAATCAGGAGATGACCTTACCATGCCCTCCGAACCCTTGATCGCGCTTGCGCTGAGCCTGCTCATCAGTCTTGCCCCCTTTCTGCCGGCGGCGGAAAAGTCCGCGCCCGAGGAGGAGCCCGCCCCCGCCGTCGAGGAGCAGCCCGCCCTCAGCGCGGAGCAGCTTGCCGCGCTCGCGCAGACGCCCGCCTCGTGGTTCGACGAGCCGGCCCTGCTGGACGCGCTGTCGAAGCTGCCGCACTACGACGAGACCCGCGCGCAGCGTTACCTTGCCTACCGCACCGGCGGCGCCTGGACGCTCGAGCAGGTGCTGCGCATCGTGAACACGGACAACGACCTGCCGCGCTTTACCGCCGCGGTGGATGCGGACCCGGACGACGGCGATCTCATTCTGGTCAACAAATACAGCCGTCTCGCGAGCGACTATGTTCCGGAGGACCTTGTGACGGTCGAGCCCGCCTACTCCAACGGCGGCATGCTCAAGAGCGAGGTCAACGACGCTTTCTGCGACCTGGTCGAGGCCATGTGGGCGGAAACGGGACTGCACCTTGTCAACGCCTCGCCCTACCGCAGCTACCAGACGCAGAAGAACCTCTACGCCCGCTACCGCACACAGTACAGCGAGGCAACGACCGACCGTTTCTCCGCTCGCGCGGGCTACAGCGAGCATCAGACCGGCCTTGCGCTGGACGTCATCGCTCCCGGCGGCACGCTCAACGGCTTCAAGAACACGCAGCAGTTCGTCTGGATGCGCGACAACGCCCACCGCTTCGGCTTTATCCTGCGCTACGGCGACGGCATGGAGTACATCACCGGCTACAAGTTCGAGCCCTGGCACTACCGCTACGTCGGCGTCGACGCCGCGACGTTCATCTATGAAAACGATCTCACGTTCGAGGAATACTACGCCTATTATGTAAAAAAATAAGCCGCCCTCCGGCAGCTTTACGGCAAAAAAGAAACAGCCCTTGACCGCTTTTCCTCTCGCGCGGTCAAGGGCTATTTCTCTGCGCTCTTATTATCTAACATCCTTGGTTACCTCTCTTTCTGCAAAGTCGGCGGCACCGGATAACGCTTGCACATGGTGTCACTCTCGCTCTATATCAACACCGCAGGAGGCGGTGAACTCCGTTTATGACGTTTCAACATTCGAGAGTGCCGGGACCGGTCGTCGGTGCCTTCGGGATCAGCTGTACATTGGACTCACCCTTTCTTGAGGTGCTTTTACTATAGCACATCTCCGCGCCCCGCACAAGCCGCCGAACGCACGAAAAAGGCAGGGAGAAAACTGTGCATGGCTCTGAACTTTTCGCTTTCGTGCAGTTTTGTGTTGACACGGTAAACCGCGAAATGATATAGTGTAAGTGTTGTGGGGCATTTTCCCCGCAAAAAGGGAAGCTCCGGCGGCTGCCGGAGCTTCCCTTTTTATTCTTTTATTCCACAGTGACGGATTTGGCAAGGTTGCGGGGCTTATCAATGTCGCAGCCGCGCTGGAGCGCGATGTAGTACGAGAAGAGCTGGAGCGGCACGACGCCGAGCGAGGGCAGCAGCATCGCGGCCGTATCGGGAATGGTGAGGACGTGATCGACGGTCTTTGCCATTTCGCCGCGGTGGCTCTCCGTGGTGAGTGCCAGCACATCCGCGCCGCGGGCCTTGACCTCAACGACGTTGCTCATCGCCTTATCAAAGAGCGGGCCGTAGGTGCCCAGCGCGATGACGAGCGTGCCGTCCTCGATGAGAGAGATCGTGCCGTGCTTCAGCTCGCCGGAGGTGTAGGCCTCGGAGTGGATGTAGCTGATCTCCTTGAGCTTGAGCGAGCCCTCGAGGCCGAGCGCGTAGTCGAGGTTGCGGCCGATGAAGAAGACGCTCTCGTGGTGGAAGTGCTGCGCGGCGTACTTCTGGATGTCCTCGCAATGGCCGAGCGTTTCCTTCACCTTGTCGGGCAGGAGCGCAAGCTCACGCACCGCGTCGGCGTATTCCTCCTCCTTCACCGTGCCGAGGATCTTGGCGAAGCAGAGGCCGACCATATCCAGCACGGCGAGCTGCGTGGAATACGCCTTGGTGGTGGCGACGGCGATCTCGGGGCCTGCCCAGGTGTAGAGCACGTCGTCGCTCTCGCGGGCGATGGACGAGCCGACCACGTTGACGATGGAGAGGATGTACGCGCCGCGCTTTTTCGCCTCGCGCAGCGCCGCCATGGTGTCGAGCGTTTCGCCGGACTGGCTGATGATGATGACGAGCGTCTTATCGTCCACGATGGGATCGCTGTAGCGGAACTCGCTCGCCAGCGCGACCTCAACATTGCGGCGCAGCAGATGCTCCAGATTGTACTTGCCGACCATGCCGACGTGGTAGCTCGAGCCGCAGGCGACGATGAAGATGCGGTCAAAGCCCCGAATTTTCTCCGGCGTGAGCTTGAGATCGTCGAACACGATCTCGCCGCCGCGCAGACGCGGCGCGATGGCGTGGCGCAGGGCGTCGGGCTGCTCCATGATCTCCTTGAGCATGAAGTGCGGATAGCCGCCCTTCTCCGCCGCGCTGACCTCCCACTCGATGTGGTGATGCTCCTTTTCAATGGGCTGCTGCATGGCGTTGTAGAGCTGGATGCCGCCGCGGGTGAGCACGGCGATCTCGCCGTCGTCCATATACACCACGTCGCGCGTGTGCCTGATGATGGCGGTCGCGTCGCTCGCGAGGAAGCTGCAGCCCTCGCCGAAGCCGAGCAGCAGCGGCGCGTCCTTGCGCGCGGCGATGATGCGGTCGGGACAATCGGCGCAGAGCATACCGAGCGCGTAGGCGCCCTCGATGCGGCGCAGCACGCGGCCCACGGACTCGAAGAAGTCGCCGCACTCGTTGTAGTAGAACTCGAGGAGCTGCGCCACGACCTCGGTATCCGTTTCGGATCTGAAGGTCACGCCCTGCGAGATCAGAAATTCCTTGAGCTCGACATAGTTTTCGATGATGCCGTTGTGGATGACGGCAAACTTGCCGTTCTCGCTGACGTGGGGGTGGGAGTTGACGTCGTTCGGCGCCCCGTGGGTCGCCCAGCGGGTATGGCCCATGCCGATGGTGCCCTCCACATCCGCGCCGCCGTGGACGAGGTCGCTCAATGCCTTGAGCCGGCCCACGGTTTTTTTGACCTGAAGCTCATGCCGCGGCGAAACGACCGCGATACCGGCGCTGTCATAGCCGCGGTATTCCAGACGGGCGAGGCCGTCGAGCAAAATGGGGGCAGCCTGCTCGCTGCCGACGTATCCAACGATACCACACATAAAAAAGTTCTCCTTTATGATCACAAAAGTCTCTGCGGAGCGCAGGGCTCCGCCGCAGGGCACAATACGCCCTGCGCGATCAAAAGGGGAAACGCACAGAGATTTCACCTTTTCCGTTCCGTCACAGTCCCTTTGTTCCGCGGTCGCCCGCGTATTTGTCGGCTGTGTGCGCGCCGGAACCGCACGGGGAGGCATCCGCCGAAAAATTCGATCACCTCCCGCCTCGTCGTCCTCCGCAGGGGAGGCTCATGGCGCTTTGTCGGTTTTGAGCCGAAAACTCCTTTCTTTGTCTGTGCTTTGAAAATGGAATCTATCTCCACCGTCAGGATATGACGGAGGAAGGCAATAAAATGTTCCCACACGGGGCAAAATAAGGCGAAAAATCCTTCTGGGAGGCTCCGCCATGGTCACCGCTTTTGTGCGCACGATCCTTTTATACTTCATCATCATGCTCGGTCTGCGGCTGATGGGCAAGCGCCAGATCGGCGAGCTGGAGCCGACCGAGCTGGTGCTCACGATGCTCATTTCCGACCTTGCTGCCGTGCCGATGCAGGATTTCGGCATCCCGCTGCTCAACGGCGTGGTGCCGATCGTGACGCTGCTCGCGCTGTCGATGCTGCTCTCGTATGGCTGTATGCGCTCCATCCGGCTGCGGCGGCTCGTGTGCGGCAGCCCGACCACGCTCATCAAGGACGGTATCCTACAGCAAGCCGCCATGCGGGCGAACCGCTTCACGCTCGACGAGCTCATCGAGGCGCTGCGCAGTCAGGGCGTGACCGACCTCACGACGGTGAAGTACGCCATTCTGGAGACGGACGGGCAGCTCTCCGTGCTGCTCTACCCCGCCGAGCAGCCGGCGACGCCGAAGCAGCTTGGGCGCGCGGTGAAGGACGATCTTTTCCTCCCGCAGGTGCTCATCAACGACGGGCGCGTGCTCGACGACGGCCTTGCCTATCGCGGCCTGACGCGCGGCTGGCTCACGCGGGAGCTTTCCTCGCGCGGCTACCGCAGCCCCTCGGAGGTGCTGCTCCTCACCATCGACGACGCGGGCAGGATCCTCTGCATCGGAAAGGAGGGAGCGAAATGAGGCATTGGCTCTCTCCCCTGCTGGTGCTCGCGCTGCTCTTCGGCGGCGCGATGGCCAACGCGCGTTACGTCTCAAAAAGTGTGGACGGCTGGTGCGCGGGCGTGGAGGTCTCCCTCGCCGCCGCCGAGGCGGAGGACTGGGAGGGGGCGCGCGAAGCGCTCGGCGCGGTGTACGCCTCCTGGGACGCGCGGCAGACCTACTTTCACATCATGGTCGAGCACGCGGAGCTGGACGCGGCGGAGGCGCTTTTCGCCGTTTCGCACAGCTTCGCCGAAAGCGAGGACGGCGCAGAGTTCCGCGCCAACACCGCCGAGCTGCTCACGCAGCTGCGGCTGCTCAACGAGATGGAGGAAATTTCGATCAAGAATATTCTTTAAGGCGGCACCGCGCGATTCGGCAAGCCGATCCGGCGAAGCACGAAGACGCAATTGTGCGGTGTCGCCTTACGTCTTGTCCGCAAGAAGTTTGTTGAGCTCGTGCATAAAGGTGTCGATGTCCTTGAACTGGCGGTAGACGGAGGCGAAGCGGACGTAGGCGACCTCATCCACGCTGCGCAGCTTGTCCATCACCTGCTCGCCGATGGCCTCGGTCGAGACCTCGCGCTCGAGGGAGTTTTGCAGGTTCTGCTCGATCTCCTCGCTGATGCGCTCGAGCTCGTCGAACGACACGGGGCGCTTTTCGCAGGCGCGGATCATGCCGCGCAGGACCTTGCTCCGGTCGAAGCTCTGGCGGCTGCCGTCCTTCTTGATGACGACCATCGGCAGGCTCTCCACCGTTTCATAGGTGGTGAAGCGTTTTTCGCACGACAGGCACTCGCGGCGGCGGCGGATGCTGCTGCCCTCCTCCGCCGGGCGGGAGTCGACGACCTTGCTTTCCTTGTAACCGCAGTAGGGGCATTTCATGGGCTCGCACCTCATTTTCTTTGGTTTGGATATACTTCCAGTTTTATTGTAGCACAGTCCTTTGCAAAATGGTAGACATAATTTTCAGTTTTTTCAAAATATTGGGGCCTTCCTTCGGTCAAAGGCGTAGATGATGTGGGGTTCTCCGCCGATCTCCTCCACGCGCGCGAAGCAGAACAGCTCTGGGAGCGGCCAGGGCCGCGCGGGCGAATACGGCAGGGCAAGCTCCAACCGTCCGCCGTTCTCGCGCCGCAGGGCGCGGGAAAAGGTCAGCTCCCAGCGGGCGCTCGGGAAGCGCACCGGCGCGCCGCGCCGCCAGACCGCCTGTTCCTCCATGCTCCCGCCTCCCCGCAAAAAAAGCTGCCTGTACACTCTATGCACAGGCAGCCTTGCTTATTTCGGTTTTTACTTGACCTCATAGGTGCCGCGCACGAGCAGCTTGGTCGTCGCCGCAGTCGCCTTGACGCCGCGGTCGGAGATCGTCATCATGTAAAGATGGTTCTTCGTCAGGCCGGCGCCGTTGTCCAGCGTCGTGCCGCCGGTCGAGTCAATGAGACCCGGGCTGGAGGGCGACACGACCGCCGCCGTGCCGACGCGCAGCATGACCTCGCAGCCGATCGCACCGTAGAGGACCTGTCCGTTCGTCATCGTGACGACCACAAAGCTGTCCGCCGTGCCGGCGCTCGCGCCCTCGTTCGATGTCTGCGAGCCGTACTTCTCCTCAAGCTGTTTGATGTCGGCGTCCACCTGCGCGCGCAGCTCTTTCGAGGCCGTGTCCGTGCGCGCGGCGAGCTTTTCGTCCACCCTGGTCATGAGCTCCGGCAGGAATTTTTCGTTGAGATAGCTGAGCGTCACGAGCGGATCGGACGAGGAGCCCGCCGTTCCCGCCGCGGCGACGGAGATCGAGAGGATCGTCAGGCTCGCAAGCAGGAGCGTAAAGAGCCGTGTGAGCGCGTGAGGAGTCTTTTTCATGATGTACCTTCCTTTTCTTTTGTGCAGGGGGTATGTCGCGGCAAAAGTCACCGCGAAAGAAGAGGACGCGCCGCCCCCTTCTTTCGGGCCTTTTCAGATCAGCTGCGTATTGCCAAGCCCGAAGCTCACCGCGATGGCGGCGTCGATGCGCTCCATCAGCTCGCCGTCCACACGGCCCATGCGCTCGCGCAGGCGGCGCTTGTCGAGCGTGCGCACCTGCTCGAGCAGGACCACGCTGTCGCGCGGCAGACCGTGGTCCGGCGCGGAGAGCGCGATATGCGTCGGCAGCTTCGCCTTGTTCGTCTGGGACGTGATCGCGGCGGCGATCACCGTCGGGCTGTAGCGGTTGCCGGTGTCGTTCTGGATGATGAGCACCGGACGCACGCCGCCCTGCTCGCTCCCGACCACGGGAGAGAGGTCGGCGTAATAGATATCGCCTCGTCTGACATTGGTATCCACGCTTCGTTCACACTCCGAGAAGAAGTTCCCGCCGCGTCCTTCGCGGCCGGTCACTTTCATTCTCCCACACTCGGGCGGGATTTATACGGAGCGTACCGAATTTCTCCGCTCCCCCGCCCACGCTATCCTATGCGCGGCGCGCGGGGGCGGTGCTTATCCGAGGAGCTGGAGATTGCGGTCAACGCATTTGCCGCCGAGGTAATAATAGCGCGGCACGCGCTTGCTGACGGCGCAAAGCAGCTCGTAGCTGATGGTGCCGCACTGCTTGGCGGCGGTCTCGATGAGCTGATGCTCGCCGAACACCTCGATCTCGTCGCCGACCTTGAGCTGCGGGAGGTCGGTCACGTCGATCATGCACATATCCATGCAGATGCGCCCGACCTGCTGCGCCTCGCCGTAGGGCGTGAGCACGCGCAGCTTGCCGGAGAGGGCGCGAAAGAGGCCGTCGGCGTAGCCGATGGGCAGCACCGCGATGCGGCTGGGTCTTGTCGTGAAAAACTGCCGGCCGTAGCTGATGGAGGTGTCGGGGTCAAAGTCCTTGATGGTGGAAACGGTGGTCTTGACCGTCATGACAGGCTTCATGCCCATCCGCTCGGCAAGGTCGCCCGTGCCGTAGAGAATGATGCCGCAGCGCACCATGTCCCACGCCCACTCGGGGTAGCTGGCGATGCCGCCGGCGTTGCAGCAGTGGTGCAGGCGGAATCGGAAATTGCCCTGCGTTTCCACGGCGTCGATCATGCGCAGGAAGCGGTCGTGCTGGATCTTCGTAAATTCCACGCACTCGTCCGCCGCCTCGTCACTAACGCAGAAGTGCGTGAACACGCCCTCCACGTCCAGTCCCGGAAGCGTGAGGATCTTCAGAATGTCGCGCAGGCTCGCGTCGAAGTGCGCGTCGTCGCACTGGAAGCCGAGGCGGCCCATGCCGGTGTCGAGCTTGATGTGGACCTTCATCGTTCCGCCCGCGCGGACCGCGGCGGAGGAATAAGCCTCGGCGATGGCGAGGTTCGGCACGGCCTGCGTCATGTCGTTTTTCAGGATGCGCTCGGCCTGATCGGCGGGCGTGAAGCCCAGCATCAGGATGGGGAGCGTGATCCCGTTCACGCGCAGCTCCTCGCACTCGTCGAGGTTCGACACGGCGAGATAGCCCGCGCCGAGCCTTTCAAGATGCTTCGCCACGCGCACCGCGCCGTGACCGTAGGCATCCGCCTTGACCACGCCGAGGAGCTTTGCCTTCGGTCCGACCTGACGGCGAATGGTCTCAAAATTATGGGTGAGGTTATCCAAGCTGATCTCCGCCCATGTGCGCTTCAGTGTACTCTCCATATAAGTTCACTGCTTTCCTTCCAAGTGTAACGCAAGGCGTTCCGCGCGGCAGGGAGAAACGCTCAGCCGCCGGCTTCGCTTTCGTCCGCCGCTATTGTATCACAAAAAGCAAAGCTCGTAAACTCCATATATGCGGTAATTTTATCCTTTTCCGCAATCTCCGCGCGCAGCGGCGCGTCATCCGCGCCGAACCAGAGCGTGCATCGGATCGTTTCGCCGCCCGCCTCGCTCTCGAAGCACAGCCGCAGGGCGCGGACCGTCCCGCCGCCGTATTCGATCTCCTCCTCGCTGCGCTCGGTCAGCCAGCCCTCCCCGGCGGCGCGGAGCGCGAGGGGCACGCAGGTCACGGCGCTGACGCCGCCCGGCGTCCCGCCCGCGTCGAGCACAAGGCCGTCGTATTCGAGCTTGAGCGTATCGGCGGCGAGGTGCGCCGTCACGCCCGCGAGCAGCTCCGGCGCGAGGACGGTGACCCTTGTCTCCTCCGCGTCGGCGTCGAAGCGGAGCGTATAGCGCACGTTCTCCTCCTCGTCCGCAAGCTCGACCGCGGCGGCAGCCGTGTAGGATGTGAGCGCGGCATAGCGCTCCTGCACCGTCTCCGCGCGGGAGGCGGTCTCCTTCGTGCGGCAGGCGGTGAGCGGGAGCAGGAACAGAGCGCTGAGCAGCAGCGCGGCGAGCTTTTTCATAGGGCGGCCTCCATGCAGAATGATCTTCTCATACCTATGCCGCGCGCCCGCCGCCTATGTCCGCCCGCGGCGGAAAAGAGTTGCCCTTTGGCGAGAAGTGTGCCATAATGGCGGCAGACTCGCAAGCATCGGAGGTATCCCATGAAAAAGAAACTGCTGTCCCTCGTCTGCGCGCTCGCGCTGACGATCTCTCTGCTCCCCGCCGCACAGGCGCTGGAGGGCGAAGGCACGCGCGCCGCGGAGGCTCTCGCATCCCTCGGTCTTGTGACCGGCACCGGAGCCGGCTATGCCGCCGAGGACGCCGCGACGCAGGAGCAGGCCGCCGCGCTGCTCGTGCGCCTGCTCGGTGCGGAGAAAACCGCAAAGGCCGACCGCCGCAGCTGCGGCTGGGCGGGTGTTCCTGCCTGGGCGCGGAGCGCGGTGAACTACTGTGCCTTTCATGACCTGATCGACTGGAGCGAATACCGCGCCGGCGGCGCGCTGGACGCAGAGCTCTGGTGCGCCATGCTGCTGCGCGCGCTCGGCTGCGGCTCTGAGCTGGGAAGCAGCGCGGCGCGGACCGCGCTGCGCATCGGCTTGATCTCCCGTCCGCTCGAGGGCACGCTCACGCGCAGCGATCTCTTTGAAACGGCGCTCGCCGCGCTGACCTATCCCGCGAAGGACGGCGGCACGCTGCTCGACGGTCTGCTCGCGAAGGGGCTCTGCACCGCCGCGGCGGTCGAAGCGCTCGGTCTGCGCCACGAGATGCTGACCGCCCGCGAGGCCGCCGACCGCCACCTCTCCGCCATTCTCTGCCTTGACCTTTTCGCGGACGAGGAGGCCATCGAGGCCGATGAGCCGACCGCCAACGCCAGCGCCTTCCTCATCTCGCCGGACGGTCTTGCCGTGACGAACTACCACTCCATCGACGGCGCGATCAGCGGGCGCGCGACGCTCATCACGGGCGAAGCGTGCGCGATCGAGCGCGTGATCTACTACGACGCCGACATCGACCTTGCCGTTATCCGCATCGCGCGCACGACCGCAGAGGGCGAGACCGTTCCGCGTTTTCACGCCATCGCGCTCGCGGGCGCGAAGGAGGTGCGCATGGGCGACACGGTCTACGCGCTCGGCAATCCGCTGGGGTTGGGTCTCGCCATGAGCCGGGGCATCGTGAGCGCCACGGCGCACAAGGCCGATCTCTCGACGCTGCCCTGCATCGTCAGCGACGCGACCATCTCGCGCGGCTCGAGCGGCGGCGCGCTGCTCAACGAATACGGCCGCGCCGTCGCCGTCACGACCGGCGCATACGTTTACGGCAACAATATGTACCTCTGTGTGCCGCTCGATCCGGTGCTGGAGGCCGACCTCACCGGCGAGGGCATGACGCTGCAGGAGGTGCTTGACGCCGTGACCGCGGCGCGCGAGGCCGCCGCGGCGGCTGCCGAAGCGGACGAATCACGCTAAGCTCAAAAGGACGCTGCCCGCTGGGCAGCGTCCTTTGTTGTGTTTTTCGGTCTTACTTTCTCTTGTAGCCGCGGTTGAGACGCATCTCAAGGGCGTCAAGCTCCTCGTAGAGCTCCTCGGGCACCTTGCCGATCTTCTCGTAGTAGGCGCGGGCGTCGGAGCACTCCTGCAGCCAAAGGTCACGGTCGACGGAGAGCAGGCGGCGCATATCGTACATGGACATTTCAAGACCCTCCATGTCGATGTCGTGGGTGTTGGGCTCGTAGCCCAGCGCGGTCTCCGCCGCGCCGATCTCATCGTCCGCGCGGGAGATGATCCACTGCAGCACGCGCATATTGTCGCCGAAGCCGGGCCAGGCGAAGTGACCCTCGTCGTCGGTACGGAACCAGTTGACGTTGAAGATCTTGGGCGGGTGCGGGATCTTCTTGCCCATATCCAGCCAGTGCTGCCAGTAGTCGCCCATGTGGTAGCCGCAGAAGGGCAGCATCGCCATGGGGTCGCGGCGCACGACGCCGACCTGACCGGTCGCGGCGGCGGTGGTCTCCGACGCCATGATGGAGCCGACGAACACCCCGTGCTGCCAGTTGAAGGACTGGTAGACCAGCGGCGCGGTCTTGGCGCGGCGGCCGCCGAAGATGATGGCGCTGATGGGCACACCCTCGGGATTGTCAAACTCGGGGCTGAGGCACGGGCAGTTGCGGGCGGGCGCGGTGAAGCGGCTGTTGGGATGCGCCGCCTTTTCGGGGCTCTGCGGCGTCCAGGGACGGCCGCGCCAGTCGATCGCGCGGGCGGGCGGGGTTTTGTTCAGTCCCTCCCACCACACGGTGTTGTCGCTCAGGTCGAGGGCGACGTTGGTGAAGATGGTGTCCTTATGCGTGGAGATGAGGGCGTTCGGGTTGGACTTCATGGAGGTGCCCGGCGCGACGCCGAAGAAGCCGTTCTCGGGGTTCACCGCCCAGAGGCGGCCGTCCTTGCCGATGCGCAGCCACGCAATGTCGTCGCCCACGCACCACACGCGCCAGCCCCAGCGCTGCAGGCCCTCGGGCGGGATGAGCATGGCGAGGTTCGTCTTGCCGCAGGCGGAGGGGAAGGCGGCGGAGATGTACTTGATCTCGCCGCGGGGATTCTGGATGCCGAGGATGAGCATGTGCTCCGCCATCCAGCCCTCCTGCCGGCCGAGGTTGGAGGCAATGCGCAGGGCGAAGCACTTCTTGCCCTGGAGCACGTTGCCGCCGTAGTTGGAGTTCATGGAAATGATGGTATTGTCCTGCGGGAAGTGGACAATGTACTTGTTCTCTTTATCGAGATTGCACTGGCAGTGCAGTCCCTTGATAAAACCGGTATCGTCGCCGAGCGCGTCGCACACGGCCTTGCCGATACGGGTCATGATCGCCATATTCAAAACGACGTAGATGGAGTCCGTCAGCTCAAAGCCGTACTTGGCGAACGGCGAGCCGATGATGGACATGGAGTACGGAATGACGTACATCGTGCGGCCCTTGTAGGCGCCGTCGGCGAGAGCGTACATCTTCTCGTACATTTCCTTGGGGTCCATCCAGTGGTTGGTGGGACCGGCATCCTCCTCACGCTCGCAGCAGATGAAGGTGCGGTCCTCGACGCGGGCGACATCGTCCGGGTCGGTGCGGTGGAGATAGCAGCCGGGGAGCTTATACTCGTTGAGCTTGATGAGGATGCCCTCCTCGACGGCCTGCTTCCGCAGCGCCTCGAGCTGTTCCTCCTCACCGGTGATCCAGACGATCTTGTCCGGCTGCGTCATGGCGGCCATTTCCTCCATCCACCGGAGAACGGCCTCTTTTTTCGTGAGGGCGCTTGCCGCGTCCATCCACTTCAGAGCGGTCTTGCTTTCGGGTTTTGTCATCTCGTTTCTTTCCTCTTCAGCATATCCGCGAGGCAAATGAAAAGAAAATTTTTACCCCGTGGCTGTGTGGTTCGCTTTGCATCCCGGGCGGGAGAGGGAGCTGACCGATGCACAGAGAAAAATTGCTATTGAGAGTCCTCCTGCTTCAGCAGTTTAGCAGAAAGGTTCTTCAATAGCAATAAATCAACTCATTATTATTTTCTATAAATGGCGTCCCGCCGTCAAGCCGGCAGGCGCTCAGCCAGCGCGCGGGTCAGACGGGCAAACTCCTCCAGCCCCAGCTTCTCGCCGCGGACCGTCGGCGCAAGGCCGGCGGAGACGACTGCCCCGGTCACCTGCTCCTTGGTGAGCCGGCTGCCGAAGCCGGTCATCAGGCTGTTGACGATCGTCTTGCGGCGCAGGGCGAAGGCGGCATAGACGACGCGGAAGAAGAACTTCTCGTCCTCCACCACAACCGGCGGCGTCTTACGCACCTCGGCGCGCAGGACGGCGGAGGTCACCTTCGGCTGCGGCTGGAAGCACTCGCGCCCGACCTCGAAGAGCAGACGCGGCGCGGTGTGGTACTGCATATAGACCGAGAACGCGCCATAGGCGGCGGTGCCCGGCGCAGCGCAGAGCCGCTCGGCGACCTCCTTCTGCACGAGCACCGTGATGCTCTCAAAGCACTTCGACTCGAGCAGCGCCGTGATGGCGGGCGTCGTGATGTTGTAGGGCAGGTTCGCGCAGACGATGGGCGTGAGTCCCGCGAGCTTTTCGCGCACAAGGGCGGGAATGTCGGTCTTGAGGATATCGGCGGAGACGACCTCAAAGTTATCGAAGTTCGCCATCGTCTCATCCAGAATGGGCAGCAGCGCCTTGTCCAGCTCGACCGCGACGACCCTGCCCGCGCGGCGGCAGAGCTCGTGGCTGAGCGCGCCGATGCCGGGGCCGATCTCCAGCACGCCGTTTCCCTCCCCCGCCTCGCTCGCCTCGGCGATGGCGGCGGGGATGGTGGCGTCGATGAGGAAATTCTGCCCCATGGACTTGCTGAAATGAAAGCCGTGGCGGCGCAGCAGCGCCTCGATGGCGGCAAAGTCACAATGCTCCATGCGTGTCTCCTTTGCAGGTGAAAGAATCGAAAATATTTTACCACAGAGGGGCGAAAAAGAGTAGCATTTTTTTCGCGCCTGTGCTATGATTCTGCCGATATTTGCAGAAAGAGGTCGTTTTTATGGAGCTGACGCCTGTCACCTATCTCATCGTCCTGCCGCTCGTGTTTCTCGCGGGCTTTGTGGACTCCGTCGCCGGCGGCGGCGGGATCATCTCGCTGCCCGCCTATCTGATGGCCGGTATCCCCGCCCATCTGGCCGCCGGCACGAACAAGGTCGTCAACGGCACGGGCACGCTCGTCGCCGCGCTGAAGTATTTTCGCAGCGGCAAGGTCCTGCTGCGTCCCGCCGTCACGGCGGCGGTGTGCGCGCTCATCGGCTCGGCTGTCGGCACGGAGCTGGCGGTCCTCATCTCCGAGCAGACGCTCGAGACGCTGATGCTCGTGGCGCTGCCCTGCGTGGCTGTCTTTCTGAGCGTCAAAAAGGACTTCGGGCGGGACATTCCCGCCGAGGAGCGTCCCGTTTATACGCCGCGGCAGGAGCTGCTGCGCTCCGCCCTCATCGGACTGGTGTTCGGCTGCTACGACGGACTGGTCGGTCCGGGCACCGGTACCTTTATGATCCTCGGCTTCACGGCGCTGCTCTCGCTCGACCTCATCACCGCGGGCGGCTGCGCCAAGGCGAGCAACCTGGCCTCCTGCGCCGCCTCCGCCGTGGTGTGGATCCTGCACGGGCAGGTGCTCTGGGCGCTGGCGATCCCCGCTCTCGCGTGCAGCATCGCCGGCAATTATCTCGGCGCGCTCTACGCCATCCGCGGCGGCAGCAAGAAGATCCGCAGCGTGATGTTCCTGGTGCTGGGCCTGCTGTTCGTGAAGATGCTCTATGAGCTGCTGTTCTGAGAAAAGCGAAAAGAAAACCGAGGGCAGCTGCCCTCGGTTTTTTCATGCTCTCAGTCCAGAAAATAGGCGACGGAATTGCGCCGCCCGAACTGGATGCACTCGTTGTAGGTGTCCATGAACAGGTCGATCTTCGCGCCCCGCACGCCGGTATCCTCCGCGTGGCTCATACCGTAGGTGTAGGACCCGGAGGTGATGAACATGGTCGTCCCCAGCGGGATGACGCTTTTGTCCACCGCCACGCAGCCGCGCGCGACCGTGGTGCCGGTCGCGGTGATGGTGCCAACCCCGTCGTAGCCGGTGGTGTAGGCGGTGCACTTGACCTCCATCGAGCCGGTGAAGTGCAGCGCGTCGCCGGACTGCATGAGCAGATAGCCGCTGCCGTCGCTGTTCTTCACGACCGAGGCAATGGTATCGCCCGCCTGCGCCTCCTTGACGAGGGTGCCGACGTAGGCGTACTCGGTGACGCTGGTATTGTTCTGCTCGGCGACCGCCTGACGCGAGACCAGCTCGCCGTCGGCGTAAACGACCTCATAGACCACCTCGCGCGTACCGTCCATGCCCCGCTGCCAGACCTGCGTCTCCCCCTTGGGGACCTTATAGCTCTCGGTGTAGACCGTGGCGTGCTCCGCCGGCTCGGTGAGCGTCTCGTAGTAGGTGAAGCTCGCGGCGATCTCAATGAAGATCTCCGGCTCGCTCACATCGACCTTGACCATCTCCATCGGGCCGACCGAGATGCCCATGCGCTTTAAGAGCGCGTCGACCGTTTCATTGGTGCGGGTGGTGGCGTACTGCACCGCGTCCGTCCCATGGGTGACCGTGACCTTGTGTCCGCTCTCAAAGCGCAGCTCAGCCGAGCCGTCCGCCGCGCCGACGACGATCAGTTTATCCGCCGTCACCGGCTCAGCCAGCTCGACCGCCGTGGTCGCCTCGCCGTCGGTGATGAGGTAGAGCGCGCTTGCGCGCAGAGCGGGGACCGCGTTCACAGCCAGCACCAGACACAGCAGCATGGCGAAAACCGCCTGCCGCCGGTTGAGCGGGAAGACCCGCTTCTTCCAGTTTGCTAACATAGTTGACCTCCGAAGTTTGCTGTGCGCCGAACAGGCGGCGCATCAAAATGGTTACAATTGTCATTTTATTGTAACCATTTTGTAACCTTTTAAACTCCGAGGAGTATACCCTATTCCCCGCCGTTTGTCAAGCCATGCGTGTCGATGACAACATTTTGCGGCAGGAATCGCCCGTTTTCCACAAGATATCGTATCTTTCCGCAACAAAAAGAGCGGGAGAGCGGCGGCTCAGCCGAGCCGCCGCTCTCCCTTTTTTCTGGCGAGGGTGTATGAGGATCGAACTCATCCGGCAGGTTTTGAGCCTCCCGCAGACGGTTTTGAAGACCGCGGGGCACACCAGCACCCATCCACCCCCATGGAAAAGCTATTCGTACAGGCGCCGCCCCGGGCGGCGCAGATCGCCCTCCCGCCTCGTGCGGCCGTTCCGGTCAAGACATTCCAGCATCAACAGCGCACTGTCGCGCGAGGTGCCGAGGAGGTCGCGGAAGGCCGCAAGCGTGAGCGTCTCGTGGTCGGCAAAATAAGCGCGCACGAGCGCGCAGGCGCACACGTAGACCTCGCGGTGCAGGCAGAGCCGCGGCGCAAGCGCGATCAGCTCGCCGCCGGTGAGCAGGCTCTCGAGCACACGCTCCGCCTCGGCACGGTCCTTTGCGTCAAAGCGGGCGAGCACGCGGTCCGTGCGCTCGGGACGCAGGTCCGCCGCGCGGTAAAGCGCCAGCAGCTCGGCGCGCAGGGCGGTCTGGCGTCTGGTGTAGCGCACGGTAAAGTCCGCGAGGGCGTAGCGCTCCGCGGCGAGGCGGAGCTTCCCCTCGCGCACAAAGAGCGCAAGCAGAGCGTCCGCGCGCTCCGGCTCGACGGTGTGAAAAAGCCTCTGACGCAGCTCCGCCGCGCGGATGCCCGCGTGGAGCGGGTTTTTTGCGTGGTAATCGGTCAGCAACGCCTCACAGCGCGCCCAGAGCGCGTCGAGCACGGCGGAGGCAATGAAGCGTCCCGGCATCGGCGCGGCGGCATCGCCGCGCGCAAGCAGCGTGTCAAGCTCCGGCGCGAGCCGCGTCTCCTCCATGCCGAGGCGGGCGGCGAGCTGCGCCGCCGAGGGCAGCGCGGTATCAAAGGCAGTCAGCGCTTGCAGCACGCGCTCCGCGCCGCTGCCGTTTTCCCGCACGGCGAGGGCGGAAAGTACCGCGGCGTCGTTCCGCTTATGGCGCGCAGGCGCGTCGTCAAGGATGATGCCGCCGCCGATGGTCTCGAGCGGCGAATAAAAGCGGATCACGAAGCGGTCGCCGCACTTCGCGGCGACGTCCTCGGTGAAGCGGAGCTGGGCATAGGCGCTCTCGCCGGGGGCGAGGGCGTCGCGGTCGAGCAGCACGACCTTGGCAAGCCGCGCCGCCGTGCCGTGGCAGAAGTGGACGCGCGAGCCGTTTTCAACGGTGCGCTCCGAATCCCGCAGGCAGGAAAGACGCACGTCGAGCAGGCGCGAGACGCGGACGCTGTCCGGCTCAGCCAGCGTATCGCCGCGGATAACGTCAGTCTTTTTAATGCCCGCCAGATTCACCGCCACGCGCTGACCGGCGACGGCGGTCTCCGTATTTCCCCCGTGGACCTGCAAATTGCGCACGCGGCTGCGCGTGCCGGAGGGCAGCAGCTCGGCCTCGCCGCCAACGTGCAGCGCGCCCTCGATGAGCGTGCCGGTGACGACGGTGCCGAAGCCGTCCACCGAAAACGCGCGGTCGATGGGCAGGCGGAACGGGACGCGGGCGCTTTTTTCCCGCGTCTGCCGCGCAAGGGCGTGCAGCATTTCCCGCAGATCTTCGATCCCCTGCCCGGTGGCGGCGGAGGTCTCAACGACCGGCGCGTTTTCCAGAAAGGTTCCCTTCACGCGCGCGGCGAGCTCCGCGCGCGCCATGGCGAGCCAGTCGGCGTCCGCGAGGTCGCATTTGGTGAGGACGACCACGCCGCGGCGCACGCCGAGAAGCGAGAGGATATTCAGATGCTCGACCGTCTGTGGCATGAAGCCCTCGTCCGCCGCGACGACAAGCATCGCAAGGTCGATGCCGCCCGCGCCGGCGAGCATGGTTTTGATGAATTTCTCGTGACCCGGCACGTCCACCACGCCGGCACAGCTGCCGTCGGGAAAGTCGAGCCGCGCGAAGCCGAGCTCGATGGTGAGTCCCCGCCGCTTCTCCTCCGCCAGACGGTCGGTGTCCACGCCGGTGAGGGCGCGGACCAGCGCCGTTTTTCCGTGGTCGACGTGACCGGCGGTGCCGATGACGACGTGCTTCATCGGTCGCTCTCCGCGACGGCGCGCACGAGCTCGTCGTATTCCTCCGGCCGGAGGGTGCGCAGGCAGAGCAGCAGCCGTTCGTGCGCGATACGCGCGGCAACAGGCGTTTCGCGCTGCCGCAGGCGCTCCGTCAGCTCGTCCACGCGGCAATGCCGCGGCGTGACCGCCGCGGCGTAACCGGGCAGTGTCTGCGCCGGCACGCTGCCGCCGCCGACCGCGTCCCCCTCCGCGAGGACCTCGGCGGAAATGCCGTGCTCCGTCAGCTTCTCGCAGAGCGTCCGCGCCTGCGCGCGCAGCTCCTCGGGCGATGCCGCGAGCATGGCGAGGGTCGGCAGCGTTGAAACAGCGGAGCCGTCGGCATAGGCGCGGAGCGTCGCCTCCAGCGCCGCAAGAGTCATTTTATCCACGCGCAGAGCGCGGAGGAGTGGGTGGCGCTTGAGCACGTCAAGGCAGGACTTTTTCCCCACAAGGATACCTGCCTGCGGGCCGCCGAGGAGCTTATCGCCCGAGCAGGTGACCGCGTCCGCGCCCGCGCGGACGGAGCCCTGCAGCGTCGGCTCGCCGTGGATGCCGAACGCTTCAAGGTCGAAAAGGCTGCCGCTGCCGAGGTCCTCGAAAAACGGCAGGCCGCGGGAATGAGCGAGCGCAGCAAGCTCCTCGCGGCTCGCGCTTTCGGTAAAGCCGACGATGCGGTAGTTGCTGGTGTGGACCTTCATCAGCGCGCGGGTATGCTCACCGATGGCGGCGGCATAGTCCGCGGCGCGGGTCTTGTTGGTCGTGCCGACCTCGCGCAGCGTCGCGCCGCAGGCGGACATGATCTCCGGCACGCGGAAGCTGCCGCCGATCTCGACCAGCTCGCCGCGCGAAACGACGACCTCGCCGCCGGCGGTCAGCGCCGTGAGGAGCAGCAGCACGGCGGCGGCGTTGTTGTTGACGACCAGCGCGCTCTCCGCGCCGGTCAATTGGCAGAGGAGTTCTTCGACATGGGCATTGCGCGAGCCGCGTCCGCCGCTTTCCACATCGTATTCAAGAGTAGAATAGTGCTCCGCGGCATCCGCCGCGGCTTTGGCCGCGCGTCCGCTCAGACGGGCACGGCCGAGATTCGTATGGAGTACGACGCCGGTGGCGTTGATGACCGGACGGAGCGAGGGCGTTTCCGCCCGGCGGACGGCCTCGGCGGCAAGGGCGCAGAGCGCCGAGATCTCCGGTATCTCCGGCGCTTCGCCGGAAAGGACGCTCTCCCGCAGCGCGTCGAGCGTGCGGCGCACCGCCGCCGTCACGGCGGCGGTAGAGGCGTCCGGGCAGAGCGCACGCACGGGGGCGAGCAGCTCGTCCACCTTGGGGATATTGCGCAGCAGCGCCTTGTCCATCTCTCCGTCCTCCCTTCTCATTCCGCGTCGGCCCAGCCGTTCGCGGCGATCTTCGCAAAATAGGTCATGGCCTCGACCGGATACTCGCCCACGGCGGTCTCGCCGGTGAGGAGCAGATAGTCCGCGCCGCTCCTCGCCGCCTGATAGACGTCCGTGACCTCGGCGCGCGTGGGCACGGCGGCGTGGTGCATCGAGTGGAGCATCTGCGTGGAGACCATAAAGGGACGCTTCGCCGCGCGGCATTTGCTTGCGATGAGCGTCTGCGCGCGGGGCAGCTCCCAGAGCGGCATGGCGTTGCCGAGGTCGCCGCGGGCGATCACAACGACGTCCGCGAGCGGAAGGATCTCGTCGAGCCGATGCAGTCCGGTCATGTTCTCGATCTTGGCAAAAATTTTCAGCTCCTGCGCGCCGGTCTCGCGCAGGGCGGCGCGCACGGCGCGCAGATCGTCCGCGCCGCGGACAAAGGGCTGCATGAGCGCGGTGACGCCATACTCCTTGGCATGGCTGAGATTTTCCATATCCATCTCCGTGAGCGCGCTCGCGGGCAGCTCACGGCCCGCGACAGCAAGGCTCTTGCGGGATCGGAGCACCCCGCCGCGCTCCACGCGGCAGGTCATCGCCCGCGCGTCCAGAACGCGCAGGGAGAGTGTGCCGTCGTCGAGCAGCAGTTCGTCGCCGTCTTGCAGATTTCCGGTCAGGATCGGCGGGACAGGAAAGGCTTCGCCGAGCGTGAGCGTATCGCCCTCGCGCAGCGTCAGCGGCGCGGGAATCGCGCCGACGCGCAGCTCGGGGCCCTGCAGGTCGATGAGTAAGTCACAGGAAACGCCCTCCGCGGTCTCGGCGCGGCGCAGGCTTTCCAGCCACGGCGCACGCTCGGCGAGGGGACCGTGGGAAAGGTTCAAGCGCACGCCGCGCATCCCCGCGCGCAGCAGAGCGCGGAGCGTATCCGTGTCGGCGCAGGCGGGGCCGAGCGTGCCGTAGAGCTTGCCGGTCATGGCGTTTCCTCCTTGGGGTGAAAATGGTCGTACACCGCGCGGCCCGCGGCGCGGCCCAGCTCCGATTGCAGGGCGGGCAGCTCCGCCTCGCGGATGGCCTTGACGCTCTTGAAGCGAGCCAGCAGCTTCCGCTTGCGCACCTCGCCGATGTTGGGGATACCGTCGAGCGCGGAGGCGACGGACGAGCGCGTGTGGCTCTCGTGGTGGTAGGTGATGGCGAAGCGGTGCGTTTCCTCCTGAATTTGCCCGATAAGGGCAAAAACGGCGGGGTCGGCGTGCAGGTCGATCTCATGGCCCTCGGCGGTGGTGAGGGCGCGTGTACGGTGGCGGTCGTCCTTGACCATGCCGAAAATGGGAATGTGCAGTCCGAACGCCGCGCAGACCTTCTCCGCGACAGCGGCGTGCGTCATGCCGCCGTCGATGAGGAACACGTCGGGCAGCGGCGCGAATTTCTCGTCGCCGTCGGCGTAGCGCTGCAGGCGGCGGGTCAGGACCTCCTCCATCGAGGCGTAGTCATCGGGGTGAGCCGTGACGGACTTCATTTTAAAGCGGCGGTAGTCGCGCTTGAGCGGCCTCGCGCCGGCGTAGACGACCATCGACGCGACGATGTCGCTCGCGCCGGTGTTGGAAATATCGTAGGATTCCATGCGTTTTGGTGCGGCGCTCAGACCGCACATGGCAGCAAGGCTCCTGAGCGTTTTGTCCTCGCGCTCGGCGGCGGTGGTGACGCGCTCGACCTCCTCACGGGCGTTGCGTTCGGCCATGGCAAGCAGTTCCGCCTTTTCGCCGCGCTGCGGCACGCGCAGCGTGACGCGATGCCCCGCGCGGGAGGTGAGCACCGTTTCCAGCCCGGAAAGCTCGTCCACGGCAAAGGGCAGCAGGATCTCCCGCGGCAGCACGCCGCGCGGAAGGTAATACTGCGACAGGAGCGCCGAGAGCGTATCGGCCTCGGTCTCGTCGGTGGGGGCAGTGAAAATGCTCGTCTCGCGGCCGGTGACGCTGCCGTCCTCCACATGAACGATGGCGCAGCCGGACTTGGCGGCGCCCGTGTAGAGGCCCCAGACGTCGGTGTCGGCACAGACGCCGGCGATGACCTTCTGGCGCTTGCCGAGCACCTCGATGGCGGCGATGCGGTCGCGCAGGACAGCGGCCTGCTCGAAGTGCAGCTGCTCCGCCTCGTGCTCCATCTCGGTCTTCAGCTCGCGTGCGAGCGTCTTATAGTGACCTGAGAGGAGCGAGCACGCCTGCTCGATGCGCTTTTGATATTCCTCCGCGTCCGGCTCGCCGCGGCAGAAGCCGTCGCAGCGGCCCATGTGATGGTTGAGGCAGGGGCGCTCCTTCCCGATATCGCGCGGGAACCGGCGCGTGCAGGTCGGCAGGCGGAAGGCGGCGCAGACCGCGTCGATGGCGGCGCGGGTCTCGCCGCGCGCGCCGAAGGGCCCGAAGTAGCGCGCGCCGTCATCCGCCGTTTTGTTGGCAAGCGTGAAGCGCGGGTAGGGGCCGTGGGAGAGACGGACAAAGGGGTAGCCCTTATCGTCCTTGAGCAGAATATTGTAGTGCGGCTGATGCTGCTTGATGAGGGAGTTTTCGAGGATCAGCGCCTCGAACTCGCTGGAGACAAAGATGGTGTCGAAATGGTCGACCTGCGAGACCATGCGGCGGGTCTTTTCATTGTGGCCCGTGCCAAGCTGGAAATACTGGCTGACACGGTTTTTGAGCTTTTTCGCCTTGCCGACGTAGATGACCTTGCCCGATGCGTCCATCATCAGATAAACGCCCGGGGCGAGCGGCAGATCGTTGGCCTTTTCGAGCAGCTGCTCCTTGGTCATGCACTCCCTCCTTTCCGCGGAAAAAGGCGGCTCCGCCCTGTGCGAAACCGCCTTTCCTTGAAACTATGATCGTTTATTCGCCGAAGTTGCCGGAAACCAGCTCGCTGAGTGCGGCGACCGCCTCTTTTTCGTCGCTGCCGTCGGCAAGCAGGGTGATGGTGGTGCCCTTCGTGATGCCGAGGGACAGCACGCCCAGCAGGCTCTTGGCGTTTACGCGGCGCTCGTCCTTCTCCACCCAGATGCCGCTCTTGAACTCGTTGGCCTTCTGAATGAAAAAGGTCGCGGGGCGCGCGTGCAGACCAACCTCATTGTTGATGGTGACTTCCTGTGTAACCATTCTCTCATCCTCCCAAATCAGACTAACGGGATATTGAGTATATTATACCATCCAAACCCCATTCGTCAATCCACTTTTTTACAAACTTCGGGAAAAACAGGGCGTTTCGTTCGGGCAGTCTGCCGAAAGTGTCGGTTTGTCCGCAGCAGGCGGACAGTGCTCACTTGAACTCCACAATGGTCACGCCGCTCTCGCCCTCGCCGTAATTGCCAAGGCGGAAGGACTTGACCGTTTTATCGCGGCGCAGGTATGCCTGCACGGCCTTGCGCAGCGCGCCGGTGCCCTTGCCGTGGATGATGGTGACGGTCTCGAGGTGGGCACGGCGGGCGGCGTCGAGATAATTCTCCAGCACGCTCTCGGCCTCAAGCGTTTCCATGCCGCGCAGGTCCAGCTCGCGTGCGGCCGCGGCTGTATTGAGGATGCGGCGGGTCGGCGAGGCGGGCACGGACGGTTTTTTCATGGCGGCGCGCTCGTCGTCCTCGATCAAACGCACCTCGTCGTTCTTGACCGTCATGGAGAGAACGCCTGCCTTGAGCACAAGCCGGTCGCCCTTGACGGCGGTGACCTCGGCGGGGCGGTTCGTGCCGGGGATCTCCACCAGGTCGCCCGCGCGGATGGGACGGGACGGCGCAGGGATCGGCTCGCGCGATTCGTCGTGCACACCGGCGCGCTCGCGCGCGGCGTTGAGCTCGGAGACGATCTCGACGCGCTTTTCGTTCATCGCCTGCGCGTCGAGCTGTTTTTTCTGCGCTTTTCGCAGCTCGTCCAGCTCGCGGAAGGCGGCGTCCGCCGCGCTCTTGGCGTCGGCAAGGATGCGCTTGGCCTCGGCCTCGCCGCGGCTGCGGGCGTTCTCCTTGGCGCGCTCCATCTGGGCGCGGAACTCGCGGGCGCGGCGGGAGTCCTCCTCCTGCTTCGCGTGCAGACGGTCGATCTCCTCCTTTTCCTTTTCGAGCTGCTGGCGCTTGATCTCCAGCTGCGTCAGCACGTCCTCGAAGCGGATGCTCTCCGCGTCCATCTGCTGCTTCGCCGTCTCGATGACGCGCGGGTCGAGGCCGAGCCGCGCGGAGATGGCGAAGGCGTTGGACTTGCCGGGGATGCCGATGAGGAGCTTATAGGTGGGGCAAAGCGTCTCCACGTCGAACTCACAGCTCGCGTTCTCGACGCCCGCCGTGGTCATGGCAAAGGTCTTGAGCTCGGCGTAGTGCGTGGTGGCGGCGACCTTCGCGCCGCGGGCGCGGACGTGCTCGATGACCGCGATGGCGAGGGCCGCGCCCTCGACCGGGTCGGTGCCCGCGCCCAGCTCGTCAAAGAGGACGAGGGAATCGCCGTCCGCCTCGTCGAGGATATTGACAATGGTCTTCATGTGCGCGGAGAAGGTGGAAAGGCTCTGCTCGATGCTCTGCTCGTCGCCGATGTCGGCGAGAATGCCGGTGAACACGCTCACCGCGCTGCGGTCGCCCGCAGGGATGTGCAGTCCGCACTGCGCCATCAGGCAGAGGAGGCCGAGCGTTTTGAGGCTGACGGTCTTGCCGCCGGTGTTGGGGCCGGTGATGACGAGGGTATCGAAGCTGCGGCCCACCTCAATGTCGATGGGCACGGCCTTGGCGGGATCGAGCAGCGGATGGCGGGCGCGGCGGAGGGAAACGCTGCCGTCCGTGCGGATCTCGGGCCGTGCGGCGTCCATCTGGTAGCTCAGCTCGCCGCGGGCAAAGATGAGGTCGAGGTGGACGAGAATATCGTAATCCCAGAGAATCGCCTCGGAGAAGCCCGCCGCCTCGGCGGAGAGGGCGAAGAGGATGCGCTCGATCTCCTTTTTTTCCTTGGCCTCCAGCTCCTTGAACTCGTTGTTCGCCTGCACGACGCCCATCGGCTCAACAAAGAGCGTCGCGCCCGAGGCGGAAATGTCGTGGACAAGGCCGGGCAGGTCGCCGCGGTGGTCGGCCTTGACGGGCACGACGAAGCGCCCGTCGCGCTGCGTGATGAGCGCCTCCTGCAGCGTGCTCTTGTAGCTGGGCGAGGAGATGATCTTCTGCAAGATCTGTCTGCCCTTGGCGCTTGCCGCACGCTTGTGACGGCGGATATCCGCCAGCTCGGGGCTGGCGGCGTCGGCGATCTCGTCCTCGGAGAGGATGGAGGTCGTGATCTTATCCTCTAAAAAGCGGTTGGCGTGGAGCGAGTCGAACATCCGGTCGAGGACGGTGCCCTCGCCCTGGTCGGCCTCGTAGTATTCCCGCACGCGGCGGGAGTTCGTCAGCAGTCCCGCGATGGTCAGCAGCTCGCGAGGATTGAGCATACCGCCGCGCTCGGCGCGGGCAAGTGCCTCGCGCACATCCTTCACGCCGGAGAACGACGGACTGCCGCGCAGGCCGATGAGGGCGCGGGCGGCGTCCGTTTCGTCCTGTAAGCGGCGCATATCGTCCGCATCGGTGGAGGGCGTCAGGCGCAGGGCGCGCTCCTTTGCCGCCTCGCTGACCGCCTTTTGCGAAAGGCGCTCCAAAAGCTGCGGCAGCTCGAGCACGCGGATGGATTTTTCAAACAGTTCTGTCATGGTGATTTCCTATGTCGATCTTATGGATTTGTAAAAGTCGAGCGTCCTAAAGCGCCGGTCGAGCTGCGCGGCAGCAAAGGTCTCGCAGACCACGCTCAAGCGCGCGAGCGAGGCAGGCTCAAGCGTGAACGACAGCAATCGCTTGGACGGCGCGCCGACGATGTGGCGCATCGCGGCGAGCGCTCCCGCGTCGAGCGGCAGACCGCCTGCCGGTCCCGCGCATTTTTTGCACAGCACCACGCCCTGCGCCGCGTCGAACACCGGCTCGGCGGGATCGGCCCTGCCGCACATGGCGCAGTCGTCGAGCAGCGGCTCATAGCCGGAGAGCGCGAGCAGGCGCAGCTCGAAGGCGGCGCGCACCAGCTCGTTCGGACGGTCCAGCGTGTCGAGCGCGTAGAGCGAATTGAGCAGCAGGGACAGCACCTCGCCGGAGGGCAGGTCCTCGCTCGTGACCGCCTCGGCCATTTCGGCGAAGTAGGACGCGAGGGAGAGCTTTTCCAGATCGGCGCGCAGGCCGTCAAAGAGCGCGATGGTCGAGGCCTCGTCGAGATAGTACCAGCTCCCGCGGCGGTAGAGCACCAGCTCGGAAAAGGCAAGGTGCTGGCAGGCCGCGGCGAGCTTGCTCGAGCGCCGCCGCGCGCCGCGCGCAATGACGGCGAGCCGTCCGTGCTCCGCGGTGAGGACGTTCAAGATGTAGTCGGCCTCCTTTGTCTCCGTTGCACGGAGCACGAGGCCGCGGGTGACAAGCTTATCGGGCATTGGGCGGCTGTTCACACTCCTCCGCTTGCTTTGCCAGCATATAAAAGGTCGGGTTCCCGGTTTGCAGAAAAAGCCGATAGTAGCCATTGTCCATGCGCTTCACCTCTCGGCGTTAGCATGAGGAGAAGCGCGGAGAATATGGCTGGAAATTTTTTTATTGGTCGTTGTAGCCGAAGCTCCGGATATAGTTCATGTTGTCTCTCCAGTTTGTCCCACGCGGCTTCGCCGCGCGGGAGCCCTTTCACCCGTTTAACGGGCGAAGTGAATTCGCCCTACGGGATCCTTCGCTGCGCTCCGGATCACGCCGCTTACCGCGGCGGCTCGCTCCCGCTCGCAGGAAAACCGGCGCGGCGTCATACCGCACCGCCGGCAGGCTTATTGGTCGTTGTAGCCGAAGCTCCGGATGTAGTTCATGTTATCGCGCCAGTTTTCCTTGACCTTGACCCAGGTCTCGAGGTAGACCTTCGTGCCCATGAAGCGCTCGATGTCCTGCCGCGCCTCGGTGGAGATCTTTTTGAGCATCGCTCCGTTCTTGCCGATGATGATGCCCTTGTGGCTGGCCTTCTCGCAGTAGATGGTGGCATCGACCTCGATGACCTCGTCGTCGCGCTCGATGAAGCGCGTGATCTCCACGGCCGTGCCATGCGGAATCTCCTTGTCGAGGTTGCGCAGCAGCTTTTCGCGCACGATCTCGCCCACGACCTGACGGTCGGGCTGGTCGGTGGTCATGCCGTCAGGGAAGAGCTGCGGGCCTTCGACGGCGTACTTCTTGAATTCGTCCAGCAGCTCGTCCAGCCCGTCGCGCGTGCGCGCGGAGATGGGGAAAATGCCGTCGAAATCATACGCCTCGCTGTAAGCGGCAATAACGGCGAGCAGGTCGTCCTTTTTTGCAACGGTGTCGATCTTGTTGATGCACAAAATGGCGGGCAGATGCGACTGCCGGATCTTCTCAATGAGCTCCTGCTCGGGGATGCCGACGTGCGGCACCGGCTCGACGAGCAGGGCGACGAGGTCCACGTCCGCGATGGAATCGCGCGCGACCTTGACCATGTAGTCGCCCAGACGGCTGCGCGGCTTGTGAAAGCCCGGGGTGTCGAGCAGGACGAGCTGCGTATCGCCCTCGGTCACGACGCCGTAGATGCGGTTGCGCGTGGTCTGCGGCTTATTGGAGACAATGGCGATCTTCTCGCCGACGAGCGCGTTGGTCAGGCTGGACTTGCCGACGTTCGGACGTCCGCAGAGGGTGATCATGGCGGTTTTTGTCTTTTGCATAGGTGATCCTCAACTTTCTTTCATGTTGAACAATTTGGTTTATGTTTCGCCGCTTTTGCGGCGTACAAGCGTTTTCCGTATCCTACCGCTCGAGGTCGAGCCTCTTCATGATGGCTTCCTCATGCTCGCGCATCTGCGCCTTCATGGGGCCTTCGTCCAGATGATCGTAGCCTAAAAGGTGGAGCACGGAGTGCGTCACAAGGTAGGCAAGCTCGCGGCGGTTCGAGTGTCCGTATTCCTTCGCCTGCGCGGCGACGTGCTCGAGCGAGATGACCATATCGCCGAGCGGGACGAGGCCCGTGCCGGGGTCGGCGTCCTCCTCGCCCGGAAGCTCACCGGGGGTAAGCTCGAACATTGGAAAGCTCAAAACATCCGTTGCGCGGTCCACCTGCCGCATCTCACGGTTGATCGCGTGAATGGCCTCGTCGTTCGTCAGCCGCACGTCGATCTCACAGGGAAAATCCACGCCCTCGGCGGCAAGCGCCGTGCGGATCACCTTGCGGATGAAGGCGCATTTGCTCTCGCCTGCTCCGGGTACATCCGCGGTGATGGGAATATAGTGTCTCTTTGCCATTATCGTTTCCTCTTTTCGTTCCGGGCGTCCTCATAGTCCGCGTAGGCCTTGATGATGCGCTGGACCATGACGTGACGCACCACATCCTGATCGGTCAGCTCGCAGATGCCGATGCCCTCGACATTTTTGAGCACGCGCACCGCCTGCTTGAGACCGCTCAGCTTATCGGCGGGCAGGTCGATCTGCGTCGCGTCGCCGGTGATGACCATTTTCGAGCCGAAGCCCATGCGGGTAAGGAACATTTTCATCTGCTCGCAGGAGGTGTTCTGCGCCTCGTCGAGAATGATGAAGCTGTCGTCGAGCGTGCGGCCGCGCATATAGGCGAGAGGTGCGACCTCGATGTTGCCGCGCTCGAGATACTTCTGATAGGTCTCCGCGCCGAGCATATCAAAGAGCGCGTCGTAGAGCGGGCGGAGGTAGGGATCGACCTTGCTCTGCAGGTCGCCGGGCAGAAAGCCAAGCCGCTCGCCCGCCTCGACCGCGGGGCGCGTGAGAATGATGCGGTTGATCTTCCGCTCGCGGAACGCCGCGACCGCGGCGGCGACGGCGAGATAGGTCTTGCCCGTGCCGGCGGGGCCGACGCCGATGGTGACGGTATTCTGAGAAATGGAGTCCACATACTCCTTCTGGCCGATGGTCTTGGGCTTGATGGGGCGGCCCTTGGCGCTGATGCAGATGACATCCTGCGTCAGCTCGCCGATCTTCTCCTCCTGTCCCGAGCGGGCCAGTCCGATGACGTAGCGGACGTTCTGCTCGTTGATGGCCTCGCCGCGGTTGGAGAGCGTCAAAAGCGCGGAGAGGGCCTTGCAGGCGAGCATGGTGTCCTCCGGCTCGCCGTTGACGCGCAGCTCGCCCTCGCGGTTGGCGACGGTGACGTGGAATTCCGACTCGATGAGGCGGATATTCTCGTCAAACGAGCCGAAGAGGTTGATCGCCTGCTCCAGGCGTTCAATGCTGATGCGCTGTTCCATAGAAAAGCTTGTCCTTTCATAAGCTCCTGCGGCAGCGCCGCAGGAAAATGCGTTCAATCCGTTAAAATGGGCACGGTCTCGCCGATCTGCTCCAGACATTCCGCCGAGAGCGTAACGAGCAGCCAATCCCCCTGCACCGCCGAGGCGACGCGCGTCGCCGTCACGGCGCCGTCGATCCTCGTGAGAAGATACGCCGAAAGCGTCCGCGCGCCGAGCTCCTCGGCCTCCGTGCGCGTCCTTGTGACGGTGCGCGTTTCGTAGGGGCGCAGCGTCGTTTCCTCCCAGGTGAGCGGGAGCGCCATACCGCCGGGCAGAGATAATTTTGTTTGATGTATTATTTTATCACAACTGCCCTGCAAATTGCTACTCCCTTTTGCGCCAAATTTTACCCGTCCTTCGCCCACGAGCAGCGCAAAGCTGTGCTTTTCGTCATCGGTGTACCGCTTTTCCTCATATTGCAGCGGGACCCGGATCGAAAGCTCATACCACGTCCGGCCCCGGACCTGCCCGCGCCCGGCGAGCAGGCGGCTCGGAACGTTCGGGCGCTCCGGCCCCTCGGTCTGCACCGCGCCGGAAATGAGGAGCTGACCCGCCGTGACGGTGCCGCCCTTCCTCACCATCGCCCTGCCGTCGTAAGCGCGCACCTCGGTGACGAGGGCATCGCGCTTCGCGACGACGTTCGTGGGCGTGCGGTCGTCCGCCAGCTCGGGCTTGGGCACGCGGTCGCGCACGCTGACGTAGGCGCGGCAGCCGCGGACGTTGACCGTCAGCCACGCAAGCTCGGGCAGCTCCGGCAGGGCGCGGTTGCAGATGTCCTGCGGGCGGAAGGAGTAGGCAAAGCTGCCGCGGCGCAGCCCTTGCTTTTCCAGCACACGCAGGATCTTTTCCGTCGGAACGGTCTCGCTGCCGCTGACCTCGAAATCCCAGATGAAGAAGGAATTGGCAAAGAACAGCGCGAGCATGAGCGCCAGCCCCGCGAGCAGCGTGTAGCGGCGACGGAAGCGGCGCAGGAAAAAGGGCGCGCCCGCCGCGCGCTCGACGGTCAGCGCGGCGTCGAGCGGCGCGAGAAGCCGTTCGAGCTTTTTCCGCTCGGCGGCGCGGACGGTGAAGGACAGCGCGCTCGCGCTCTCCCACCGGAGGTCGGAAAAGGCGATGCCGTGCGCGCCGCAGAGGTTGAGCACCCGCTCGGGAAAGGCGCTCTCCACGCGCACGCGCAGCGTGCCGCGCAGCAGCCGGGCCGCACGATCCATGGTCCTCTCCCTCCTCCCTACCGCAGAAATTCAACGCCGTCGATGCGTCCGCCGATGCGCACCTCGCGCTCGGTCATGCTTTTGAGCGTCAGCCCCTCGCCGGTCACGCGCAGCACCGCGCCGCCCACGCTCACGTCGATGAGCTCCGTGCCGTAGGCGAGCAGGCCCTCGTGCCCCTCCAAAAGGAGCTGTCGGTCGCCGAGCAGCTCCATGTGGCTCAGTCCCGCCGCCACGTCGGCGGGCAGATCGAACAGCTCTGCCATACGGGCCAGATATTCCCTTCCGTTCACATCCATTGCGCTACCTCCCTGTGCGTTTGTCCCTGTCAGGCAAGGGTATGCGCGCGGGGGCGGAAACTTGCCTGTCCGCGGCGCTTGCATTTTCGCCGCCGCGCTTTTATACTATGGGCAAGCAAATGCAAGGAGGCATGCCATGGGAACGAACATCTTCCGCGCCGTCAACTCGACGCTCATCTATCTCGAGCGCGGCGACGAATATCTGATGCTGCACCGCACGAAAAAGGAGAATGACCTCAACCACGACAAATGGATCGGCGTGGGCGGCAAATTTGAGGACGGCGAGTCGCCCGAGGACTGTGCCCTGCGCGAAACGCGGGAGGAGACCGGTCTGACGCTCACGCGCTGGCGCTACCGCGGCCTCGTGACCTTTGTCTCCGATCGCTACGAGACGGAGTATATGCACCTCTTCACCGCCGACGGCTGGACCGGCACGCCGAAGGAGTGCGACGAGGGCGAGCTGGCATGGATCAAAAAGAGCGAGCTTTTGAAGCTCAGGCTTTGGGAGGGCGACAAGATCTTCCTGCGGCTGCTCGACACGGACGAACCGTTCTTCTCGCTCAAACTCAAGTATGAGGGCGACACGCTCGTGCTCGCACAGCTTAACGGGAAGCGGCTGGAGGTCGGAAAATGAAGCCCAAGCTGCTTGTAAGCGCGTGCCTGCTCGGCACGCCCTGCCGCTATGACGGCAAGTCGAAGAAAAACGAGGCCGTTTGCGCTCTTGCGGAACGGTTCGAGCTAATCCCCGTCTGCCCCGAGGTGCTCGGGGGATTGCCCACGCCGCGCACGCCGAGCGAGCGGCGCGGCGCGTGCGTGGTGAGGAAGGACGGGCGCGATGTGACCGCGGAATACCGCCGCGGCGCGGAATGTGCGCTGGAGACGGCGCGGCGCGAGGGCGTCCTCGCCGCCGTGCTCAAGGAACGCAGCCCGAGCTGCGGCAGCGGCGAAATTTACGATGGCACGTTCACCGGCGCGCTCACCGCCGGAGACGGCGTGACGGCGGAGCTTCTGAAGTCGAACGGCATTACGGTCTATGGTGAAGGTGAACAAAGCTTAACGGAATTTTTATGCTCCGTTAGTCATTCTACCTAAGTTTTTTCCTGCGCTTTTGGCGCTCGTCCGACTTGTTTTTTCACTCGTTCTATTATATAATTTCATGTGGTTATGAATACTTTCCAGGGATCAAGGCGTATCTAAAAAATGAGGAGGAATTTTTCATGAAGTTTTCCAGCAAGGTCGAAAAATGCGGCCAGTCCCCGATGCGTAAGTTCCACCCCTATGCGGTGGCGGCCAAGGCGCGCGGCATCAAGGTCTATCACCTGAACATCGGCCAGCCCGACGTGCAGACCCCTCCCGCCTTTTTTGAAGCCATCCGCAAGTTCGAGCAGCCCGTGCTCGAGTACGCTCCCTCCCCCGGTATCCCCGAGCTGATCGACGCCATCAAGGGCTACTACGATAAGCTCGATATGCACTTCGATAAGAGCGAGATCTACATCACCACCGGCGGCAGCGAGGCGCTTGCCATCACGCTCCAGTGCATTCTCGACGACGGCGACGAGATCCTCATCCCCGAGCCGTTCTACCCCAACTACAACACGATGGTGCGCACCTGCGGCGCGTCCATCACCCCCATCCCGACCTGTCCCGAGGAGGGCTATCACTACGCCGAGCGCGAGAAGATCGAGCCGCTCATCAATGAGCACACCCGCGCCATCATGGTCACGAACCCCGGCAATCCCACCGGCGTGGTGCTGACGGACGACGAGATGAAGATGCTCGTTGACCTCGCCAAGAAGCACGATCTGTTCCTCATCGGCGACGAAGCCTACCGCGAGTTCGTCTACGGCGGCGAGCCGCTGCAGTCCTTCGGCTCCTTTGCCGAGGAAGCGCCGGAGAACATCGTCGTCATCGACACCGTTTCCAAGCGCTTTTCTGCCTGCGGCGCGCGCATCGGCTGCCTCATCACCAAGAATAAGGAGCTGCTGGGCCACGCGCTCAAGTACTGCCAGTCCCGCCTTTCCGTCGCCACGCTCGACCAGGTCGCGTCCGCGCACCTCTACACCGTCGGCCCGGAGTATTTCGCCGCCGTGCGCGACGAGTACAAGAAGCGCCGCGACACGCTCGTGCGCAAGCTGCGCGAGATCCCCGGCGTCATTTTCGACTGCCCGAAGGGCGCGTTCTACCTGATGGCGGCTCTGCCGGTGGACAATGCCGACACCTTCCAACGCTGGCTGCTCGAGGAGTTCAACGACAACGGCGAGACCGTCATGTTCGCCCCCGGCGCGCCGATGTACGCGACGCCCGGCAAGGGGCTCAACGAGGTCCGCATGGCCTACGTTCTCGAAGCGGAGAAGATCGAGCGCGCCATGGACATCCTCAAGAAGGCCATCGAGGTGTACAACGCAAAATGATCCGCCATATCGTCATGTGGAAATTCCGCGAGGGAACGGAGCGCGAGCAGGAGCAGTTCCTCACCGGACTGCGTGGGCTTTTCGGGGTCATTCCCCAGCTCAGGCGCTGCGAGGTGAAGCGCTGCGTCGGCAAGGACAATTACGACGCCGTGCTCGTCTCCGAGTTTGCGTCGATGGAGGACCTGCAAACCTATAAGGACGATCCGCGGCACAAGGCCGTGAGCGCCCTCTGCAAGTCCATCCGAACCGACCGCGTCGCCGCGGACTACGAAATCTGACACAGGAGAGCCGGCCGTTTGGCCGGCTCTCTTTTCTTCGCTGCGCGGATAATTTTCACACGGCGCTCATACGCTCTTCCGAAAGGGGGCGAGGCTGTGGCAAGACTGCGCGGCGCGGCGGCGCTGTTTTTCCCGGTATTTTTCGGCGCGGCGCTGCTCCTTTTCCCCGACGTGAGCGCGGCGGCGGCGCGGGAGGGTGTGGCGCTGTGCCTGCAAACGGTGCTGCCGTCGCTCTTTCCGTTCTTCGTGCTCTCGTCGCTGCTCGTGCAGAGCGACGTGCCGCGGCTGCTCTCCCGCGCGATGGCGGGCGTCATGTACCCGCTCTTCGGTGTGAGCGGCGCGGGCGCAAGCGCGCTCATTTTAGGACTGCTGGGCGGGTATCCGGTCGGCGCGCGGACGGTCGCGGAGCTGTACGGACGCGGCGAGATCGCTCGGGAGGAGGCCGAGCAGCTGCTGGCGTTCTGCAACAACTCCGGCCCCGGCTTTTTTCTCGGCGTGTGCGGCACGGCGGTGTTCGGCAGCGCGCGTGCCGGAATGTATCTCTACCTCATTCACGTCGGCGCGGCGCTTGTGACCGGGGTCCTGCTGCGGCGCGACCTCGGTCTGCCGCGTCGGAAGGCCGTTTCGCGGCAGCGCGCGCCGTTCGACCTCGCCGCGGCGCTCCCCGCGGCGGTGCAGGGCTCGTTCGCGGCGGTCGGGAGCGTCAGCGCCTTTGTGATCTTTTTCATGGTGCTGCTGCGGCTCCTGTCGCTCGTGCCCGCGCTCGCTGCGCTGCCGCCGCTGCCGCGCGCGGCGCTGTTCGGCTTTGTGGAGATGACGAACGGCGTGAACGCCCTGCCCGCCACGCGCACGGGCTTTGTGCTCTGCGCCGCTATCATGAACTGGGGCGGCTTGAGCGTGCAGGCGCAGACCCGCGCGCTGCTCGCGGGGAGCGCCCTGTCCGCGCGGCGGTGTGTGATCGGAAAGGCGGTGCAGGCGCTCGCCGGCGTCCCGCTCGCGCTGCTCGCGGCGCAGCGGCTTTTCTGAAAGGTCTTGCGCCGCGGCGCAGGAGGGGCTATACTGAGGGTGCGGCTTTCGCCGCGCCCCTTACTCTATGGAAGAAAGGCGGACAGCCGCCATGCCGAACCTTTTCCCCATCACCGATTTTGCCGATCCCGCGCTGGACGTTTACGCGCGCCTGACCGAAAATCAGCTCGTGAACCGTGAGGACCTCTCGCAGGGGCTTTTCATCGCGGAAAGCCCCAAGGTCATCGAGCGGGCGCTGAACGCGGGCTATGTGCCCGTTTCGTTCCTGATGGAGCCGCGCCACGTCGAAACGCAGGCGCGGGACATTCTCGCGCGCTGCGGCGAGGTGCCCGTCTATACCGCGCCGCTGGACGTTCTCAAGCAGCTCACCGGCTTCCCGCTCACGCGCGGGATGCTCTGCGCCATGCGCCGCCGGCCGCTGCCGGCGGTCGAGACGGTCTGCGCGGGCGCAAAGCGCGTCGCCGTGCTGGAGGATGTGATGAACCCCACGAACGTTGGCGCGATCTTTCGCTCCGCGGCGGCGCTCGGCATCGACGCCGTGCTGCTGACGCAGGCGTGCAGCGACCCGCTTTACCGCCGTGCCATCCGCGTGAGCATGGGCACGGTCTTTCAGGTGCCGTGGACATACCTGCCGGAGGGCTGGCCGCAGATGCTCCGCGCCCTCGGCTTCACGACAGCGGCGATGGCGCTGTGCGATGCTTCGCTGCCCATTTACGCCCCGCAGCTCAAAAGGGCGGACCGCCTCGCCGTCGTGCTCGGCACGGAGGGCGACGGCCTCGCGGAGTCGACCATCGCCGCGTGCGACTGCACGGTGCGCATCCCGATGACGCACGGTGTGGACTCGCTGAACGTCGCCGCAGCGAGCGCGGTGGCGTTCTACCAGCTCGCGCTGCTCGCGGGACTTTCCGAGACGGAAGACTAACTTTGCAAGTCAAATCAAGCGCCGAGCGCTTCGGCGCGGTATACTGCGTGCAGAGCGGTTTGAAACGGGGTGAGCAAGGATGTATGAATGGCGCAGGCAGATCCAGCAGATTGTCGATGAGATCGACGGCTGCATCCGCAGCCACGACGACGCAGCGCTCACGCTGCGTTCGCTTTCGCGCACGCTGGGTTACTCGGAGTATTACACCACGCGGAAATTCCGCGAGATCTCCGGGATGCAGCTGCGCGACTATCTGCGCCGGCGGCGGCTGGCGTTCGCCCTGCGCGAGGTGCGCGACAGCGAGCGCAGCCTACTCGACATCGCGCTCGACTACGGCTTTTCCTCGCACGAGGCGTTCACACGCGTGCCTTCAAGGACGCCTACGGCGTCACGCCCAGCGCGTACCGCGCCGCGCCGAGGCCCGTGGTCCTGCGCACCAAGATCCACCCGTTTGACCGCTACTTTCTTGGTTTAGGAGAAATTGGTATGGCAACATCAAAGGACGGCGTCAAAACATATTTCGTGACGATCCCCGCACACAAGTTCCTGCACATCGAAAACCGCGAGAGCAACGGCTACTGGGACTTCTGGCAGAAGCAGGCGCTCATCCCCGGACAGGACTGCGAAACGATCTGCGGCCTGCTCGAGAGCATCCGGGGCAAGCTCGACGATGACGGCGGCGAGTACGCGGGGCAGGTCATGGGCTATCTCAATGACGCGACGGGCCGTCTGTGCGACTGGGGCTATCTGCGCACGGAGTGCTACGGTGCGCGGCTTCCCGCCGACTACCGCGGCGAGGTGCCCGCACAGATGCTCCTCACGGACATTCCCGAGGGGGAATACCTCGTCTTTGAGCACGGCCCGTTCGACTACGAGCAGGAGTGCCGCACGGTGGAGGAGAAGGTCGAGGCGGCGATGCGCGACTTCGACTACGCCGCCGAGGGCTGCGCCCTCGACACGCAGACGCCCGGGCGCGTCACCTACTTTTACTTCAATCCCGGACAGTATTTCAAGTACATCCGCCCCGTGAAGCGGCTCGACAAGTGAAAAAAGCCCCGCCTGCCATCGGCAGGCGGAGCTTTTTTCTTTTTCTTGTCAGGGCTTCACCTTTTCAGGAAGCCGAACAAGCCTTTCTTTTCCTCAGCGGGGCGCGCGCTCACTGCGGTGACCTCATAGCCGGTCTCCGCGATCGCCTGACGCAGCGCCGCCTCGTCCAGCCCGCTTTCCGAGAGGACGACCGCCTGTCCCTTGCTGTGGGAGGCGGTGACCTTCCTGACCGCAAACCGGGCGCGAATGACGTCGCAGATATGCGCCTCGCACATTCCGCACATCATGCCGCTGATCTTTACCGTTGTTTCAGTCATGGTAATATGCACTCCTTTTTCGATCGGTCCGGCAGCCTCCGCAGCCGGTCATCCTTAACCTTCCGGACGGAATAAAGGCGGCATCACACCGTTTCATGCGATGCCGCCTTTTCTGCTTTACTGCTTACCGTGGCACTCGCCATGCATGGCGCAGTGTGCGCAGTTGCAGCCGCAGGAGGACCTTCCCTGTTTCTTCTGCCGGATCAAATGAAGAGAGATTGAGGTGACAATGGCAAGCAAAATGGCAGAGATAACGATCGTTGACAGATTTGCGGTAATCCAGTTCAACATAAAAGCTCACTCCTTCGGAAGAAAATAATCAAATGAGTAATCAGACCTTGGCGCTGAGCTTCGTGGCCTCCTTGTAGGGCTTGAAGAGCATATACACGATGAGCGCGAGCGCCGCGATGGCAGCGATCAGACCGAGAACGTTCAGGCTGCTGGTGAAAGCGCCGCCGAACTGGTTGATCATCAGGGCGACAACATAGGCGAAGCCGCACTGATAGCCGATGGCGAACCAGGTCCACTTGGCGTTGTTCATCTCGCGCTTGATGGCACCGATGGCCGCGAAGCACGGAGCGCACAGCAGGTTGAAGACGAGGAAGGAATAGCCGCTGATCTGCGTGAAGGCCGCGCCGATCTCGGTCCAGCCGTCGGGATACAGGATGCCCATGGTGCCGACGATGTTCTCCTTGGCGACCAGGCCGGTGATGGAGGCGACAGCCGCCTGCCAGGTGCCCCAGCCGAGAGGCGCAAAGATCCACGCGATGGCGTTGCCGATCTTGGCGAGGATGGAGGCGTCGATCTGCTCCTCAGAGAGCATCTGGAACGTGCCGTCGACCCAGCCGAAGTAGGTGGTGAACCATATAACGATGGTGGAAAGCAGGATGATGGTGCCGGCCTTCTTGATGAAGGACCAGCCGCGCTCCCACATGGAGCGGAGAACATTGCCGACGGTCGGCCAGTGGTAAGCGGGAAGCTCCATCACGAAGGGAGCGGGATCGCCCGCGAACATCTTGGTCTTCTTGAGCATGATACCGGAGATAATGATGGCGGCCATGCCGACGAAGTAGGCGGAGGTGGCGACCCATGCGGCGCCGCCGAAGATCGCACCGGCAACCATAGAAATGAAGGGCACCTTCGCGCCGCAGGGGATAAAGGTCGTGGTCATGATCGTCATGCGGCGGTCACGCTCGTTTTCAATGGTACGGGATGCCATGACGCCCGGGATGCCGCAGCCGGTGCCGATGAGCATGGGGATGAAGGACTTACCGGACAGGCCGAACTTGCGGAAGATACGGTCGAGCACGAAGGCGATACGGGCCATGTAGCCGCAGGCCTCGAGGAAGGCGAGCATCAGGAACAGCACGAGCATCTGCGGCACGAAGCCGAGCACCGCGCCGACACCGGCGACGATACCGTCCAGAATCAGGCCGCTGAGCCAGTCCGCCGTACCGGCGGCTTCCAGACCGTTGCCGATGAGAACGGGGATACCGGGCACCCACACGCCGTAATCGGCGGGGTCGGGCTCGTCAAAGCCGTTCTCCTCCAGATAGCTGACGGCGTCCACATAGGTCATGCCAACGGTGGACTCCTCGTCGGCGTCCTCGGGGATGGCGTCGTAGTAGACGGTCATCTCGTTCTGAGCCAGGGTCTCCTCATCCTCCACCTCGATGGTGGCGGAGTCGGCGTCGGGCTGAACGGCCTTCATGTCCGCAAGAGCGGCGTCGGCGTCGAAGTTCTCGGCCTCGGTGTCCAGCTCATAATAGCCGCTGACGGCGTCCATCGCGGCGGTGTAGTTATCGGCAACCTCGGTGTACTCGGCGGTGCCGATGCCGAACAGGTGCCAGCCGTCGCCGAACAGGCCGTCGTTTGCCCAGTCAGTCGCGGGCGCACCCACGCCGACCATAGCGACCCAGTACACAAGGAACATCACGACCGCGAAGATGGGCAGACCCAGCCAGCGGTTGGTGACGATCTTGTCGATCTTATCGGAGGCGGAGAGCTGACCGTGGTTCTTTTTCTTGTAGCAGCCCTTGATGATCTGTGCGATGTAAACGTAGCGCTCGTTGGTGATGATGCTCTCGGCATCGTCGTCCAGCTCGGCCTCGGCGGCCTTGATGTCCGATTCGATGTGCTGCATGGTCTCGGCCGGAATAGTCAGCTTTTCGAGCACCTTATCGTCGCGCTCGAAGATCTTGATGGCATACCAGCGCTGCTGCTCCTCGGGCATATTGTGGACGGCGGCCTCCTCGATGTGCGCGATGGCGTGCTCCACGGGGCCGGAGAAGGTGTGCATCGGGATGGTCTTTCCGCTCTTGGCGGCCTTGACGGCGGCCTCCGCCGCCTGCATCACGCCGTCGCCCTTGAGCGCGGAGATCTCAACGATCTCGCAGCCCAGCTCGCGGGAGAGCTCGGCGACGTTGATCTGGTCGCCGTTCTTGCGGACCACGTCCATCATGTTGATGGCGATGACCACGGGGATGCCCAGCTCGGTGAGCTGCGTCGTTAAGTACAGGTTACGCTCGAGGTTCGTGCCGTCGATGATGTTCAGGATGGCGTCGGGGCGCTCGGTGATGAGGTAGTTACGGGCAACGACCTCCTCCAGCGTGTAGGGGGACAGGGAGTAAATACCGGGCAGGTCCATGATGATGACGTCGTCATGCTTCTTGAGCTTGCCTTCCTTCTTCTCCACGGTGACGCCGGGCCAGTTGCCGACGAACTGGTTGGAGCCCGTCAGCGCGTTGAACAATGTCGTTTTACCGCAGTTGGGGTTGCCCGCAAGGGCAATTTTGATCTGCTTTTCCATATCATGCTCCTTCCGGTTCAAGCGCTTGAACCGATCTGCAAAAATTTATGACTTGCTTTATTCCACTTCGATCATTTCGGTATCCGCCTTGCGCAGGCTCAGCTCGTAGCCGCGCACGGTGACCTCCATCGGGTCGCCCAGAGGCGCTACCTTGCGGACAAAGACCTCGGTGCCCTTGGTGATGCCCATGTCCATGATGCGGCGCTTGACAGGCCCCTCGCCGTGCAGCTTCACGACCTTGACGGTCTGGCCGATCTGGACGTCTCGCAGAGTTTTCATGTTCCTCTCTCCTTCTATTTCAAAAATATTTGCGCTCAAATCATGATCTTACGCGCCATCTCTTCGCTGATGGCCACGCGGGATTCCTTGATCTTGACGATGATGTTTCCGCCCATCGCGGCGACCACGGTGGCAGTCCCGCCCGGGGTAAAGCCGAGATCCTCGAGGTGCTTGCGCAGCTCCGGACTCCCACCGACTCGGAGGATCAGATTTTCCTCGCCGACATTGGCAAGTGCAAGCGGCATCATGGTATTCCCTCCCCGTTCTTCGGTTAACAGTCTCTAACCGATATTGAAAAAAGAATGGTCAAGGTGTTAATCTCCTCTAACCGCTGTGCAGTTTAGCACGTCTAACCGCCTTTTGTCAATAGCCTTTTTCAAAAACTTTTTGCCGCTTGCAATTTTGGTTAAACTGTGTTAACCTAAGAATACTTTTAACCGGAAGGGTCGTGCAATTCGATGGAAATTTTACGCGCGTCGGAGGACTATCTCGAGTCCATGCTGATGATGAAGCTCAAGCACGGATACATTCGCTCCATTGACGTGGCGGAGCACCTCGGCGTGACAAAGCCGAGCGTCACCTACGCCACGCGCCGTCTCAAGGAGAGCGGGCACATCACGATGGATAAGGATGGTCTCATCACGCTCACAGAGACCGGCATGGCCGTTGCCGCCAAAATGCTCGACCGCCACAAAACGCTCACCGCCTTCCTCATCGCCCTCGGCGTGGACGCCAAGACCGCGGAGGAGGACGCCTGCAAGATCGAACACGACATCAGCCAGCAGACCTATGACGCCATCTGCTCGCACGCGCGCGCCAACCTGCAGCCGAAACGATAAGAAACCGAAACGGGAGCCGAAGCGATGCTTCGGCTCCCGTTTTCTGTCCGGTTCACTTTTCCTGCTTCAGCCGCGCGAGCTCCGCGCGCAGGGCCTCATTCTGCGCCTGCAGATTGTCGAGCTTGCCGTTCACAACCGCCAGCTGACGCTTCAGCTCCGAGGCGACGATGCGCTTATAGAACTGCCGCTTGCCCGCCGCGCCGATCGCGGAGAGCACCAGCGCCGCCCCGCCGACGGCCAGCGCGGCCTTTTTCACGTCTGCCTTGCGCAGCACCTGCACGACCGCCCGCTTGCCGAGCCTCGCGGGGTATGCCAGCTCCGGCACGCTCAGCACTTCCGGCACGGCGAGCGCCGGCAGGGTCTCCTGCTTTGTGATCCGCTTCATGGAAAGGTCCTCCTTTGTTTTAATGCAGGCCGCCGAGATACCAGGCCAGCGCGAGCTGCGCGAGCAGGATCGCCGGCAGGCCGTATTTGAAGTACCAGTGGCGCGTCTTGTGGTGCCAGACGCGCATCCCGAGAATGGCTCCCACGCTGCCGCCGAGGATGGCGAGCAGAAAGAGCGTCTTTTCCGGCACGCGGCGCGCGCCCTGCACCTTGCTCCGCGCCTTGTCCCAGCCGTAGACGGCGAAGGCCAGCACGTTGATGGCGAGCAGATAAATGACGAGCGGTGCAGGGCTGCCCGTAACGAATACCGCCGTCGGGCCGTCCGCCCCGCCGATCACGCCGAGCGAGAGCGCCCCGCTCACCGTTCGAGCTTCGCCAGCTCCACCGCGGCGGCAGCGCCGAGGCGGGCGTTGTTGAACACGAGCTGAATGTTGGAATCGAGGCTGTCGCCGCCGGTGAGATCCTTGATCTTAGCGAGCAGATAGGGCGTGGTGGCCTTACCGTGGATGCCGTCCTTCTTCGCGTCCTCGACGGCCTCGGCGATGGCCTTGTCGATCACGGCCTTATCCATGGAATACTCCTCGGGAATGGGGTTGGTGACGAGCAGGCCGCCGCGCAGACCCAGCTCCCGCTTGACGTGGAACGCCTTGGCAAGCTCAGCAGGAGTATCAAGCTCATAGTCCACGCCGAAGCCGGACTTGCGCGTGTAGAACGCGGGCAGCTCGTCGGTGCCGTAGCCGATGACGGTCACGCCGTGGGTCTCGAGGTATTCGAGCGTCAGTCCGAGGTCCAGAATGGACTTCGCGCCCGCGCAGATGACCATGACGGAGGTGTCGGCCAGCTCCTCGAGGTCGGCGGAAATATCGAACGTCTCCTGCGCGCCGCGATGCACGCCGCCAATTCCGCCGGTGGCAAACACGCGGATGCCCGCCATGTCGGCGATCATCATCGTGGTGGTGACGGTGCAGGCGCCGTCCCTGCCCTGCGCGACGAGCACGGGCAGGTCGCGGCGGGACGCCTTGGGGATGCCCGCGCCGGTCTTGCCGAGGTAGTCGATCTCCTCACGGGTCAAGCCCGCCTTCAGGCGGCCGCCGATGATGGCGATGGTCGCGGGGACTGCGCCCGCCTCGCGGATGATGCTCTCGACCTTGAGGGCGGTCTCCACGTTCTGGGGATAGGGCATACCGTGGGAAATGATGGTGGACTCCAGCGCGACGACGGGCTTGCCGGCGTCCAGCGCTTCCTTTACTTCGGGGGCAATGTCAAGATAACGGTTCATGATAAATGACTCCTTTTCTGAAATTACTGTATTCTTTCAGCCACGGCCGTAAGGCTCATGGCGGGGTTGATGGTGTCGGCGCTCTCCATCGCGATGGCGGAGGCGGCAAGGCCGCGCTTCGCGGCGGTCTCAAGGTCCGCGCCGTCGAGGAACGCGCGGGCGACGGCAGCCATGAAGGCGTCGCCGCAGCCGGTGGTGTTGACCATACGCGCGGGGAGGTTGTGCAGGTGGATCTTTCTCTCATGGTCGGCGGCGAGCACGCCGTCCGCGCCGAGCGAAAGAAAGACGCGCTGCAAGCCCGCGGCGAGCAGCGTATCCGCTGCGCGATACAGGCTCGCCTCGTCCGTGACCGTCACGCCGGAGAGCAGCTCGGCCTCCATGCGGTTTGGCTTGAGCGTGTGGAGCCGCCCGAGGATCGGCTCGAGCTTTCCGGCCTTCGCCGCCGAAACGGGATCGGCAAAGAGCGGCGCGGTGCAGTGCTCGCCGAGATAGCGGATGCTCTCCGCGCTGAGGTTCGTATCAAGCACGACGAGCGCGGCGGCGTTGAGCGTAGTTAGCTTCGTCTCCAGAAAGGTGGGCGTCAGCTGCTCGTAGATGGCCATGTCGTTCATGGCAAGCGCCATATCGCCGTTGCTGTCCGCGAGAAACAGGTAGGTCGAGGTCGCGCCGTCGGGAACGTACAGGCTGTCACTGAGGTCGATGCCGAGATCGGCACAGGACGCCTCGACGCGCTTCGCGCCGTCGTCCGCGCCGAGCGCGGTGATGAGCTTGACCTTTGCGCCGAGCAGGGCGAGGTTGTGGGCGATGTTGCGGCCCACGCCGCCGAGGCTCGAGCGGATGCGTCCGGGGTTTGAGTCTCCGGCGACGAGCGGGGCGTCGCTCCGCCCGCCGATGTCGATGTTCACGCCGCCGACGACGGCAATGTAGGGTGATGCGGTCACAGTCAGTCCTCCTTTGAGCGGCGCACGCGGATGCTCTCGATGCCGCTTCGCATGATGAGCGAGCGCACCCACGGCGTATACATGAACCAGCGCTTCCAGATCTTCAGAAAGAGCTTGCAGCGCAGGGAAAAGGTCTTTTTTCGATAACTTTTTGTAATTTCCGACGCGTTTTCTACGTTCCGGAATGCATCGGCCAGCGCGCTGCCGCTGCGAATGGCGCTTGAGATGCCCTCAAACGAGCTGGCGCTGATGAAGCCTGCGGCCTCGCCGATGAGGTACACGCCGTCCGCGCCGGTGACAAAATCGCGCCAATGCCTCGGCCGGTCGGCAAGGCAGGCTTCGGTCTTCACAAGCTCGCCGAAGTCGTGGCCGAGGAAGTCCGCGAGCCGCGCCTTCTGCCGCTCGAACGCCTCGCGGCAGTTCGTCTTTTCAAAGCAGCCGCCGTAGATCACGAAGCCGTCCTTGTGCATCAGCCACGAGCAGCTTTCACTGGTTTCGGGATCAAAGATGCAGGAATAAAAGGGGAAAGCCTTGTCCGTCGCGCGGAACCACTGCTGCAGCGACATATATCGGTAGATGGGCCGGTCGAAAAAAGTCTCGCGCACGATGGACCGCGCGCCGTCCGCGCCGATGAGGCAGCGGCAGGTGAACGACCGCGCGCCCTCCGCCGTCCGCACGGTGAGGGCGAAGCCCCCGTCCGTTCTCGACACGGCCGTGCAGCGCCCCCGCACGATCTCGACCGTCGGCGGCACGAGCGAAACGAGCCAGCGGTCGAAGGCGTAGCGGTCCATATTGAGATAATAGCGCTGGTAGTAGCGCACGCGGCGCGTGCGCAGGTCCATTGTCTCCACCGCGAAGATCTGCGGATCGGCAAGCACGCTTTTGGGCAGTACAAGGTCGAAGTGCGCGAGCGTCTTCTGCGCGTCGGGCGCGAGCAGACCGCCGCAGGGCTTCTTGTGTCCCTCGTCCTGCGCGTCGAGCAGCAGAATTTTCAGCTCGGGACTCTGCTGCGCGAGGCGGCGGGCAAAGGTCGCGCCTGCAGGGCCCGCGCCGATGATGGCGGCATCGTATTGCATGGGGCGTCCTCCCTTGTGCTTTTCTGCCCTTCAGCATAGCACAGCGGGGCGCTTTCTTCAACTCCCGATTGGGCGTTGCCCAATTAAGAAAGGTCAAAATACCACCTTTTCTTCGGAATGTCAAGCCCGTTTTCCCGCGATTTTGTAAAAATTTTGGGAACAAAATTTTCTTCCCGTCCGTCTAAGGAAACAGAAACCATTCGAGGAGGTACCTTCCATGAAACGAAGTCTTTCCCTTTTGCTCATCCTGTCGCTGCTCTGCGCCCTGCTCGCGGGCTGCGCGGGGACGGCCTGCCCACCCGCGTCGGGCGGCGGCGATCAGGAGCCTTCGCCCAAGGGAGCGCCCGCGACCGCGCGCTGCCGCGTGGTATCGGTCAGCGAGAACAACGTACTGCTGCTCGCGGATGTGGACAGCGAGCGGGGCGACATTTATACGCTCGACGCGAGCGGGCTTCCCCTGTACCGCGAGCCGACGGAGCGCGGCGAGTTGCTGGCAGACGGCCAGCTTGCGGTCGGTGCGCTGGTCGAGGTCGCCTACGGCGGCGATATTTTGGAGAGCTATCCCGCATTGTTCGGCGGGGTGGAGCGCATCACCGTCCTGCCGGACGAATTTGACGACCGCTGCGCGCTCTATCTGCGCGTGCTGGGTGACCTGTGGGGCAAGGACACGGGGCTCAACGGCGGCGCAGACTATATCAGCGTTGATCTTGCCGCGACCTCGCTCACGCCCGCCGAGCGCAGCGCGGTGGCATGGACCTTCGCGCAGTCTCACGGCGCGGAGCCGATGGAGCTGAGCTACGAGCAGCTTTGCGCGGAGGGTTACATCAGCGGCCTCACGGGCGAGAATGCTTTCCCGCAGTGGGAGAAGGGTATCCTCTTCACCATCACCGAGACCGACGATCCGGTCACATTCAATCTGCCCAGCCTCTCGGAGGGCGGGGAACTCCCGTCCATGACGCAGTACAACATCAAAAACACCGTCAGCTTCGACGCGAGCAAATGGCGCACAGCGCTCGGCGCTTACGGTTTTTCAAAGTGCGTCGCCGTGCAGAACAATGACGGCGTGTGGGGCGACTACCGCATCAACGGCCCCGAGTGGATCAGCTGAACGAAGCGCACATCGCAAAGCAGCGCCTGCCTTCCGGCAGGTGCTGTTCATTTTACACGGATTTTACAAAAGAGCGGTAACGGATTTGACATTTCTCCCTTATGCTTTATCTTGGTCAAGAATGGGTAAGATCAAGGAAACAAAAGAGGGATGGAATATGGATATTTTTGATTTTCTGACGATGCTCGGCGGCTTATCGCTGTTTTTGTTCGGCATGAGCCTGATGGGCTCGGCGCTGGAGCGCCGCGCGGGCAGCAGGCTGCGCTCGCTGCTCGACCAGATGACCGGCAAGCCGCTCGTCGGCTTTCTGACCGGTCTGGGCGTAACGGCCATCATCCAAAGCTCGTCCGCCACCACCGTCATGGTCGTCGGCTTTGTCAACTCGGGGCTGATGACGCTGCGGCAGGCCATCAACGTCATCATGGGCGCGAACGTCGGCACCACCGTCACCGCGTGGCTTCTGAGCCTCGGCGGCATCGAGAGCTCGAGCGTCTGGCTGCGGCTGCTCAAGCCCAGCTCCTTCACGCCCGTTCTCGCGCTCATCGGCATCGTCTTCTATATGTTCTGCAAGGACGCAAAGAAAAAGGACACCGGCACCATTCTCCTCGGCTTTGCCACGCTCATGTTCGGCATGGAGACGATGAGCGGCGCGGTCTCCGGTCTCTCGCAGGTCCCCGCGTTCACGAATCTGTTCCTTGCCTTCCGGAATCCGATTCTCGGCGTGCTGGTCGGCGCGGTGCTCACCGGCATCATCCAGTCCAGCTCCGCCTCCGTCGGCATCCTGCAGGCGCTCTCCGCCACCGGCGCGGTCAGCTATGCCGCCGCCATCCCCATCATCATGGGGCAGAACATCGGCACTACCGTCACCGCCATGCTCTCCTCCGTCGGCACGAATAAGAACGCCCGCCGCGCGGCGGTCGTCCACCTGCTGTTCAATGTCATCGGCGTCGCCGTGCTGCTGAGCGTGTTCTGCATCGTGCGTGCCGTCCTTGCTCCCGCGCTGCTCGATGAGAGCGCCACGCGCGCCGGCATCGCCGTGGCGCACTCGGTGTTCAATCTTCTCTGCACAGCCATGCTGCTGCCCGCGGGCGATCTGCTCGAAAAGCTCGCCATCCGCCTCGTCCCCGACAGCAAGAGCGCGGAAACCGTCTCCGAGCTGGACGAGCGTCTGCTCGCCGCGCCCTCGCTGGCGCTCAGCCGCAGCCGCGCCGTTGCCTGTGAAATGGCGCAGTGCGCCGTGCGTGCGCTGAACAACGCTCTGCGCTCCTTCACCGAATACACCGACACGCTCGCCCGAAGCATCCGCGACGACGAGGAGCGCTGCGACCACTATGAGGACATCCTCGGCACCTATCTCGTTCAGCTCAGCGCCCGCAAAATGGGCGTGGACGAGAGCGAGGAGGCCACCGAGCTTTTGAAGTCCATCGGGGACTTTGAGCGCATTTCCGACCATGCCGTGAACATTCTCGAATCCGCCGAGGAGCTGCGCGGCAAGTCGCTCGCCTTCTCCGCCGCCGCCGCGCGCGAATACGACGTGCTCGCCGCCGCCATCGGGGAGATCCTCGACCTCTCGCTGCGCTCGTTCGAGCGGCAGGACGTCGCCCTCGCCGAGCTGGTCGAGCCGCTCGAGCAGGTCATCGACACGCTCAAGGAGCAGATGCGCACGCGCCACATCCTGCGGATGCAGCAGGGGCATTGCAGCATCGAGGCCGGCTTCGTCTGGTCCGATCTGCTCACGAACCTCGAGCGCACCTCCGACCACTGCTCCAACATCGCCGGCTGCGTCATCGACGCCGCGCAGCACAATCTCAATCTGCACGAAACGCTCCGCGCGGCGCACAGCGATACGCACGCCTTCCGCAGCGAGTTTGAGCGCTACGCCGCCAAATACGCCCTGCCCGCTCCCGCAAGCGCACAGTAAGACATAAGGAGGACCGCCCCCGCCGGGGTCGGTCCTTCCTTTTTTTGTATCAACGGCAGCTGCGCTCGAGCGCCTGCCGGATGTTGCCCTCCAGCAGCCGTCCCAGCCGGTCGATGTGGTCGTTCACGTTGGACTTCATGCCGCCGCGCAGCCAGTCGGCGGTCATACCGGAGAGCGCCGCGGCGTAAAACTGCGCGAGCGCCTGAATGTCCTCCTCAGCAGCGCTCAGGCCCTCGGCCTGTCCGCGCACATAGGAGAGCATGGCGGCGTAGGTGACCTTATGATAATAATGCTCCAGAATGTTCCGGTTGCCGGAGTTGAACAGGTGGTGCACCGCCCGCTTGTTCTCAGACACGAAGGCGGTCGCCTCGCGGAACGCCTCCTCCCACGAGGCATAGCTGTGCAGCTTTTCCATGAAAAGCTGCGTCTCCGTCTGGAAGATTTCCTCCACCAGCGCGTAAATGTCCGCGTAGTAGTAATAGAACGTGTTGCGGTTCACCGTGCTGCGCTCGGCGATATCCTTCACGGAGATCTTGTCGAGCGGGCGCTCGTTGAGCAGCTCAATGAACGCCTGCCGGATCACCTGCTTGGTGCGTACTGCCATGTCACTCCACCCTTCCCGTGCGCCTCGCACACCATGTCTCCACCGCGCGCAGCAGCGGGACCAGCTCCTCGCCTGCCGCGGTCAGCGAATATTCCACGCGCGGCGGGATCTCCGCGAAAACGATGCGTTCCACCGCGCCGAGCTGCTCCAGCGCCCGCAGCTCCGCCACCAGCGTTTTCTGCGACATCCGCCCCATCTGTGAGCGGAGCACGCCGAAGCGCTTCGCGCCGTCCGACAAAGCAAACAGCAGCGAAACGGTCGCCGCGCCGCGATGGCCCAGCAGCGCGTCAAGCCGCTCGTCCGCCGCTCTCACAGAGGCTGTATTCCGCTCCAAAGTGATCTCTCCTCCCCGTCGCTTTCCAAAACGGAAGCAATGGTATTTTTTTCGTTCTACGGCATTATTATAGCGCTGCTTTCGTAATTTCCGCAAGAGAGCCGATTTGGGCAATTTTCGGCGAGTGCCCGGTTTTTGTGTGAAATGCGCCTGTTTGTCTATTTTTGCCCCTCTTTGCAAATGCTACCATGAGGGAACAAATGGCAAGCCCGCCGAACACGGCAAAATTTTGATCATAAACAGGACGCTGAAAGGAGCGCACGGAACCATGACCGTAACCGAAAAGCTCGCCCACGCCGCCGAACGCAAGGCGTTTGAGACGATGCTCGACTCACTCATCAGGAAAAGCCGGACGCAGGACGTCGGCAAGGTCGCCGATGACCTTGTCAGTATGGTGCAGAAGATCCACTCGAGCGTCTGGGAGCCGGAGACCTTTGCGATGCTGCACAAGATCGCAAACGACCCGAACAGCAAGTGGGCGCACTATGCCGAGCGTCTGCTGCGCGAGTGCGACCCGTATCTTCTCCGGACCTTCCTGACGGCCGCCGCCTATGAGGGCGGCTTCCGCGGCTTCCAGCAGGCGCGGGCGAACTCCGAAAAATACGACTGCAACATCCCGTGGATCGTCCTCATGGACCCGACGAGCGCCTGCAATATGCGCTGCGCGGGCTGCTGGGCGGCGGAGTACGGCTACAAGCAGAACCTGACCTTCGAGGAGATGGACCGCGTGCTGACCGAGGGCGCAGCGCTCGGCACCCACGCCTGTCTCTTCACCGGCGGCGAGCCGCTCATGCGCAAGGCGGACATTTTCCGTCTGTGCGAAAAGCACCGCGACATCGCCTTCCACGCCTTCACCAACGGCACGCTCATCGACCAGGCGTTCTGCGACGAGCTCAAGCGCGTGGGCAACTTCATCGTCTCGGTCAGCATCGAGGGCTTTGAGGACGCCAACGACGGCCGCCGCGGCGCGGGCCATTTTGAAAAGGCGCTCGCGGCGATGGAGCTCATGCACAAAAACCGCATTCCGTTCGGCGTGTCCATCTGCTACACGAGCAAGAACTACCGGGTCGTCACGAGCGACGAGTTCCTCGATCTGCTCATCTCCAAGGGCTGCTACTTCGCGTGGTACTTCCACTATATGCCCGTCGGCATGGGCGCGGCGACCGACCTGCTGCTCACGCCCGAGCAGCGTGCCTATATGAAGGACCGCGTGCGCGAGATCCGCGGTCTCACCGGCGGCAAGGAGATCTTCGCCATCGACTTCCAGAACGACGGCGAGTTCACGAACGGCTGCATCGCCGGCGGCAAGCTCTACTGCCACATCAACGCCGCGGGCGACGTCGAGCCCTGCGTCTTCATCCACTACTCCGGCGCGAACATCCGCGAAAAGAGCTTCCTCGAATGTCTCCGACAGCCGCTGTTCCTGGAGTACCGCAATGGCCAGCCCTTCAACGATAACCTGCTGCGCCCCTGCCCGATGCTGGAAAACCCCGAGCGCCTGCCCGAGATGGTCAAGCGCGCCGGCGCACATTCCACCGACCTCGAAGCGCCCGAGAGCGCCGAGCACCTGTGCGATAAGTGCCATGCCTACGCCGCGTGCTGGAAGCCGGAGGCTGAAAAGCTCTGGGCCGAGGAGGGCCACGAGGTCTGAGCCCCCCCTTCCGATCAAGCGAAAAGAGCCGCTTCCGCGGCTCTTTTTCAGCCTATTGAAAAGCCTCGCAGAGTTTCGCGTCCGCAGACGCGAAAGCGATATGATCCGTTTTCTGCCGCGACCTGCGCGTGGCAGAAAACACTTTGCGCGGAGTGAGCGTCGAATTGTCCGCTTTCTGCGGACAACCGAGGCGCAGAACGCAGCGAAGCCTTCTCGAAAAGTGATTTTGCCACTTTTTCGACAGTACAAAAAGGGCGGGACGCCCAAAGCGTCCCGCCAAGGAGGAGACCGGTCTCCCTCAGACCAGCGCAGTCAAAAGCCAGACCAGTGCAATGCCGAGCGCGCCCGCCGCGCTCCAGAACACGGGCGAGCCGCACCGCAGCAGCGGCCGGCGCGTGCTGTGCGAGCGCGTATAGCTCCTGGCGACGCGGCACGCCTCGTCCACGAGCTGCTGCGCCGTCACGCCGTCCTTACTCAGCGCATCGTTGCGCACGATGAAAATTGCCTGCTCAAACAAATTGGTATCCGGTGATTCCACAACGATCACCCGTCGGGACGTACCCCTGACCATGGCGCATCACTCCTTGCCCACATAATTTTGACAAGGAAAGTATTCCCCCGCGCGGCCCCGCTTATACCTCCACCGCGCCGCCGTCCTTATCCCGATAAAGCGCCAGCACCGCGCAATCATCATCGCCGCCGCGGCGCTCACGGCCCGCGGCAAGAATCGCCGAGGCAAGCGCCTGCGGATCGTCGCCCTGAAATTTTTCCAGCAGCGCCATGAGCCAGCCGTCGTCGTTCACGTCGGCCACGCCGTCGCTGAGCATGACGAAAAAGGAGCCCTTCTCCAGCGTGAAGCCGGTCGTCTCCGGCCGGGTATCCGCACTTTGCAGGCCCGCCGGCAGACAGGAGCCGGTGATGCGGCGCACCCGTGCGCCGCGCTTGACGTAGGACGGCGCCGCGCCGTACTTATAGACCTCCGCCGCGCCGTCGCGCAGCGAAAGCGTCAGAAGGTCGATGGTCGTAAAGCTCTCGGACACCTCGGCACGCAGCGTCAGGGCGCTGTTGAGCGTTTTGAGCGCACCGGAGGTCTCCACGCCCGCCCGCAGAAAGCGCTCCAGGAGCCGCACCGCCAGCGCCGACTCGCGCCGCGCCTCCTCCCCGCAGCCCATGCCGTCGGAGAGCAGCAGGCAGAGCCGTCCGTCCTCGGTCTCGAAATGCGTCACGCTGTCGCCGCTGACGTTCTCGCCCTCCTTGGGCCGCAGCGCCGCGCCCACGCGATAGGTCAGCAGCGTCTCCGACGCCGTCGGCTGTGCCTCCAGCGTTTCCGCCGCGCCGCTGAGCAGCTCGGAGAGCTGGGCGTACTGCCCCGCCGCCTGCGCGCGCGTGTCGGCGAGCCGTCCGCGGTACTGCCGCCGCAGCAGGAAGGCGCTCAGCTCGCTGTTGACCGCCGACAGAAAGCTCGGAAAGCGGATGCAGTGGTCCGTAAAGTACGAGGGAAAGTCGCCGCCGCGCCCGCGCCCCTGCGTGAGCAGCGCGGGCGTCGCGTCGTTGAGCGCGTTGTAGGTCTTGGCATAGTCGCGCTCCCAGCAGATCGTGCGCAGCGAGCAGCCGCGGCACACGCGCTCCGCCGCGCGGTCGAAGATCATCGCGGGATTTTCGTCCTCCGCCTTCGGCGTGCGCATCAGGCTGTCGTACAGCTCGCGCAGCGCGAGCGCGGTCGCGCTCAAGCGGCGGCGCGCCGTAGAGCGCTCGGCCTCCTCCGTCTCCGCGGTATCCGCTTCCGGCTTCTCCGCCGCAAGCCGCTTGCCGCCGAACAGCCGGTTCGGCAGCACGAGGAAGAGGAGCGTCGCGCAAAGGCCCTCGTAGAGCAGGATCAGGCCCTGCTCCGCGTCCAGCGGCAGAGAGAGCAGGAGGAGCGACACGCACCACAGCAGCGCCGCGCCCACGCGCCGTCCCCGGCGCTCCCTTCCCATCGAAAGCGCGCCGAAGCCGTAGACCGCCGCGTGGAGGAAGCTCCCCGGCTGCGCCGTCAGATCCATGGCAAGCCCGATGCCGAGCGCCGCCGCCAGCGCCGTTCCGGCGCTGCGGTCGTAGGCGAGCAGCATCACGAGCAGCATCGCAAGGATGCGTCCCGGCGCAAAGCCGTTTTCAAGCCGCAGCGCAGATGCCGCCATCAACACACCGGTGACGACCACCAGCAGCGCCGCCTGCCGCTGCTCCTCGTTCATCGTTTTCCCCTCAAGCACCGCGCGGGCGCACACCGCCGCCAGCACGGCAAGCGCAATGCTCAAAAGGCACAGCGCCGCCCGGTCCGCCCCCGCCTGCAGCAGATACACAAGCTCCACCGCAAGGTACATCAGCGCCGTCATCGCCGGCAGGAAGCGCCGCGAGCGATACCACCTCGTTTCGCAGAAGGCGTTGTTCGCCGTGTAGAGCAGCACCGCGACCGCCAGCGTGCGCAGCGCGTGGGAAAAGTCGAGGAACACCAGCGCTCCGGCCACACCGCCGAGCAGCGCGGCAAGGCCGCGCTTTCCGCTTCCCGCCGCGGCGACAAGCCCGAGGGTAAAGGGCGCATAGCCGCCGAAAAGCTGCGCGCCGCAGAGCACGGCGGTCAGCAGGAAGCAGGCGGCGCAGGGGGCCAGCGGCTCCCATCGTTCTAATTTTACGGCAAGCTCTCCACGCTTCAAGGCTTGTCCACCTCCCGGTCGTTTTTCCTCATTGTAGCGGAGAGGCGGCAAAAAGCGCGTCGGAAAAGCGCCGTGAAATAACAAAAAAGAACGGAGAGACTCCGTTCTTTTTTCTTATGGCAGCACCACACAATTGCGTCTTCGCGCTTCGCCGGATCTTTTCCGCCAATTCTGTGGTTTGAAAAGCTTGAAATACATACAGTATTCCTGCGCTTTTCAAGTCCTGCCTTGACGAAAAATCTCTCGCCGAATCTGCTTGCCAAATTGCGCGGTGCCGCCTTATCATTTTTTCCGATGCTATTTATCGGTTTTTTCGTCATACGTTGTCAGGGAAACGAGCGACGCCGCCTCGCGGATATTTTCGGCGATCTGGTCGTGCAGCTCCCGTGTGGAGGAAAACTTTTTCTCAGGCCGCAGGTAGGCGCAGAAATCGAGCCGCAGCTCCTGCCCGTAGAGGTCGCCGTCAAAGCCCGTCAGGTAGGTCTCCACCGTCACACGGTTTGCCTCGCTGACCGTCGGGCGCACGCCGACGTTCGTCACGCCGACGTACTGCGTCCCATCGGGCAGGTGTGCGCGCGTGGCGTACACGCCGCGCTTCGGCACGATGCTGTGCGCGTCGGGCACGAGGTTTGCCGTGGGAAACAGGCGCTTTTTGCCGATGCCCTCGCCGTGGCGGACCGTGCCGCTCATGCGGTGCGGGTGCCCGAGAAAACGCGCGGCGCGCTCCACCTCGCCCGCTTCGACGAGCGAGCGGATATAGGTCGAGCTGACGGTCACGCCGTCCAGCTCCACCTTGGGAATGATGTCGCAGCCAAGGCCGAGCGCACGGCATTTTTCGCGCAGCTTCTCCGGATCGCCCTGATTCTTGTAGCCGAAACGGAAATCGTGCCCCGCGACGAGGTGTACGGCGCGGTACTTCTTCACCAGCAGCTCGGTGATGAAGTCCTCCCACGGCATGGTCATCATCGCGCGGTCAAACGGCTCGACAAACACCGTGCCGATGCCGTAATACTCACGGATGATCTCCGCGCGCTCCGCCGCGCTTGTGAGCAGCGGCACGGGAACGCCGGTGACAAACTCCTTCGGCGAGCGGTCGAAGGTAAAGGCCGCGGGCGTGACGCCCAGCTCGCGGGCGCGCTCCGCCGTTTTCCGCAGCAGCGCGCCGTGGCCCAGATGCACCCCGTCAAAAAAGCCGAGGGCGATAACAGTTGCTTCACTCATGGTCGGTTTTCCTCAAAAGAAATTCTTGATGGCGTGCAGCTCGCCGCCCTCCGCGCGGGAGAGCGAGAGGAAGTTCCCCGCGCGGTCGTAAACGCGGTACGAACCGTCCGCGACGCCGCGCGCGGTGAAGGCGTTGCCGTTGTAGGCGCGCTTTTCCTGCGTCTCATTCTGCACGGTAAAGCGCGGGCAGGCACGGAAATATTCGTCCAGCGGCAGGAGCAGGGCTTCGCGCTCCTCCTGCGCCCATTCCAGCGTCACGGCCTCCTCGATGCGGAAACCCGCCGCCATCGTGCGCCGCAGCGCCGCCATGCAGCCGCCGCAGCCGAGCGCCTGCCCGAGATCGTGGCAGAGCGTGCGGATGTAGGTCCCCTTGGAGCACACCACGCGCAGGGTAAATTCGTCCGGTGCGGACTGCTCCAGCAGCTCCAGCTCGTAAACGGTGATGGCGCGCGGCTTGCGCTCCACGGTCTTGCCCTGCCGCGCGAGATCATAGAGCTTCTGCCCGTTGACCTTGAGCGCGGAGTACATCGGCGGGAGCTGCAAAAGCTCGCCGGTAAAGTGCTCCAGCGCCGCGCGCACCTCGTCCGCGCCGACGGTGACCGGATGCGTTTCCAGCACCGTGCCGGTCGTGTCCTGCGTGTCGGTGACCGTGCCGAGCTTCAAAACGGCGTGATATTCCTTTCGCCCGTTTTCGGCAAACTGCACCGCCTTGGTCGCGCGGCCCACAAACACGGGCAGGACGCCGGTCGCCATGGGGTCGAGCGTTCCCGCGTGACCGATGCGCTTTTCGCGCAGGATACCGCGCAGCTTGGCGCACACGTCCATGCTCGTCCAGCCTGTCGGCTTGTCGATGATAAGAATGCCGTCCGGCATAGATCGCGCCTCCTTTGCGCCAAGCATTCGGCGCGTTTGCGCCGTTCAAGCGTTTCGCCGCAAGGCGGAACCTTGCCGCAGGCGGAATTCA
>CDYU01003380.1_pt1 | contig 140504 bp, 130 predicted proteins | sample 480701 | NCBI WGS metagenome assembly CDYU01 (sample SAMEA3182105, study PRJEB8094) | gut metagenome | biome: human; feature: gut; material: Stool; isolation source: human stools | place: Canada | collected 2013-02-26 | reverse complement strand
CGCTCATAGAGTGCTGTAATCTTTGAACTCCTTGACATTCTCTTATCCTCCTTTCCTTATGTAATCCGATTTAGCATTACAGGGATTACTCCCTCTGCTAATAGGAGAAAATAGGGGTACAAAGCGGAACTGTTTTTCAAGAAAATCAAAATATTTTTTTGAAGTTCCAAGACCGATTTTGATAGCCTATTTTCAATTTAGAAACGCATTATTTATCGTCCTACTAAAGTATAGCCCTCGGGTGTAAGTTCTACTGCCGTAATGGTTTCTCCGAAAGTGGAAGCCCAGGCATCGAAGTGCTGCAAGTTGTTCTGAACAAGGGTATTGTACTGCAAGTACCGCTGAATGGTGTAAAGCTCGACCATCGAATTGGAGATCGGCGTTCCTGTCGCAAACACTGTCCCACGCCCTCCGGTCAGCTCGTCCAAGTACCTGCATTTCATAAAGAGGTCGCTGGACTTCATTGCTTCGGTTTGAGCAATGCCGCCTACATTCCTCATTTTTGTAAAGAGAAACAGGTTCTTGTAGTAGTGACTTTCATCGATAAAGAGTCTATCAACACCCAACTCCTCAAAGGTCACGGTATCATCCTTTTTGGATTGGTCGTTGAGCTTATCGAGCTTCTGCTTGACAGATTTCTTTGTGCGTTCCAGTTGTTTTACAGAGAAGTTATCTCCACGGTTCTTTTTCAGTTCCGTAATGCCCTCCGTTACCTCATCAAGCTGCTGTTCAAGGATCGCCCGCTGCCGTTCAATGCTCATCGGGATTTTTTCAAACTGGCTGTGACCGATGATGATGGCATCATAATCGCCGGTGGCGATTCGACCGCAAAAGCGCCTGCGGTTCTTTGCTTCAAAGTCTTTTTTCGTGGCAACTAAGATGTTGGCGGAAGGGTAAAGCTGCAAGAACTCTGCCGCCCACTGCTCCGTCAGATGGTTGGGGACGACAAATAGGGATTTCGTACAAAGTCCGAGTCTTTTCGCCTCCATTGCAGCAGCGACCATCTCGAAAGTCTTGCCCGCACCAACCGTGTGTGCCAGCAAAGTATTGCCGCCGTATAGGATGTGCGCCACCGCATTTCTTTGGTGTTCCCGAAGCTCGATTTCCGGGTTCATACCACTGAAAACGATGTGGCTTCCATCGTACTCACGGGGACGCAGGCTGTTGAATTTATCGTTGTAAAGGCGGCAGAGCCGTTCTCTGCGCTCAGGGTCAGACCAGACCCAATCCTGAAAGCCCTGCTTGATAAGCTCCTGCTTTGCCTGTGCGATTGCCGTTTCCTTTTTGTTCAGGACGGCTTTCTTTTTGCCGTCTGCGTCCTCTACATAGTCGAAGATGCGGACATCTTTAAGGTTCAGCGTTTCCTCGATGATCTTATAGGCGTTGATGCGCCCCGTACCGTAGGTACTGTATGCCTTCACATTGCTGCGGTCATAGGACTTACCCTCAATATTCCACTCACCGGTATAGGCAGAGAAATGAACCTTGATGTTCCACTGTGCGTACCTCGGTGTTCCCAAGAACTCAAACATAAACTGTTCGACAATTTCAGTCGGCAGCCAAGTAGCACCAAGCCGAACGGCGATCTCGCTGGCGGTCAGGTCTTTCGGCTGTACCCGTTCCAGTGCTTCCACATTGACGGTGTAATCTTCGGGGTAAAGCTCCGCCGACTTTCGGGCGAGTGCCAGCTTTTCCCGGACATTGCCGGAGAGGTATTCGTCTGCCATAAGATACTTTGCCTGCGTGGAATTGCCGTACCCGTGCATTGGGTTCAGAAAGATAACGCCCTTTAAGTCTGCAAAGATTTCTTCCTCGGTCTTGCCGGTCAGCTCGCACATATAATCCATATCCACACGGGCTTTTTCGCCCATAGAAACGGCAAGCGCTTCGCTGGAGGTATCTACGGAAGTGACCGGGGTGTGTGGCTTGATGGTTCGCTTGTAGAATATATCCGCCTTTCGTTCGAGCTGTCCCTCATCGCCCAAGACCTCAAGAGCCGAGAGCAGAGAAAAGGAGCTGTCCTGCGAAAATGCGGAGATGTTGGCACGGCTGTTGATAAGTCCGTACTGCTTGGAAAAGGTATCATAAAGAGCGTTTAATCGCTTCTGCTCCGTTTTAATTTCCGAGTCGGGGTAATCCTCTGTCTGCAATTCAATCAGCGTTCTGACCGAATCACGGATGCGGATCATACCCTTTATGCGGTTCTCTGCGGTAGCGGATACCTCCACCGGAGCCATACGGCTGTTTTCTCGGAAGTAGATTTTATCGTCCAGCACCGTATAGGAGAAGTTACGGACGGTGGGATCTGCGGGAATGGAATTGTCCTCCTCTGCAAGCTCATCCTCCACCTCATATGCGGTCAGCTCACCGTGAATATTGGAAACGGCTTCGCCGAGTTGCTCGGCAAGGTCTGCCCCCTCGTAAGGGGCGCAGGTGGCTTCGGGACCGAAACGCCCCGACACCATTTTCATCTCTCCGAGTATCATTTCGGGATGCTCAACAAAGTACCTGTTCATCAGGATACCGTTTTCATCCGTGCCGAACTGTACCCAATCCGGCTCTATATCCACAATGCGGTCACGCTTTTGCAGAACAAGAATGTCCGAAACGACTTCCGTCCCGGCATTTCCCTTAAAGGTGTTGTTCGGCAAACGGATAGCACCAAGCAGGTCGGCTCGCTGAGCAATATACTTTCGGACAGCGGAGTTTTCCTTATCCATCGTTCCCTTGCTGGTGATGAGAGCCATTACGCCACCCGGACGGAGCTTGTCCAAGGATTTGGCGAAGAAGTAGTCGTGGATGAGGAACTTGTGCTTGTCGTAACGCTTGTCAGGGACTTTGAAATCCCCGAAGGGTACATTACCCACAATGGCATCAAAGAAGCTGTCGGGGAGGTTGGTTTCCTCAAAGCCCTGTGCGGCGATAGAGGACTTTTGATATAACTGCTGTGCGATACCGGCAGAAACTGTATCCAGCTCCACACCGTAGATCTTGCTTTCCTTCATTTCTTCGGGAAGCATACCGATAAAATGCCCGATGCCGCAGGACGGTTCCAAGATGTTTCCCTCACGGAATCCAAGCTGTTTCATCACCTTATACACGGCATTGATAACCGTTGGCGGCGTGTAGAAAGCGGTCAGAGTGCTTTCTCTTGCGGAAGCGTATTCCTCCGGCGACAGGATGTTTTTCAGCATCCCAAACTCTGTCTGCCAAGAACCTGCTCTCTCATCAAAGGCTTCAGGGATACCGCCCCAGCCCACATACTTGGAAAGGATGATCTGCTCATCGGGCGTGGCAAAGCGGTTTTCTTCCTGACACCTTTTCAGAACGGTGATCGCCGCATAGTTGCGGTGGAAGCGTTCTTTCTTGTTGACCTCCTCGACCTCGTGAGAAGCAAGGTCAAAGGTATGACGGTCTGCCATTGGGATTTCGGGATGAATATCAAAGGTCTGCACCCGGCTTTTCTTCGGATGCTCCCAAACAGGGGTAAGGGGTGCTTCCACCTGTGCAAGTTCTTCCTCGGAGAGATAAACAAGGTCGTCAAAGGACAATGCTTGCAGTCCTTTTTCGGTCAGTTCTTCAAGGGACGCATACTGCACACTGCGGACGACCTTGCCATCTGCAAGAGTTTCGATGCGGAAATCCACAAGGTTGACCCTTGCCTGTATTTCGTGCTTGTCATCCTCTGTGGTGGTGTAGGCAATACCTACATTGGTAAGATCGGTGTAGTCCGCACCATCCTCACGCTGATACTCCTCACGGCAAAAATCATCAATGAGATGCTTCGCCTTGTCCAGAGCATTTTCCGGCAAATATGGGCTGTCGATGATCTCAAAGCCCTTGGGCGGTGGGTCAAGCTGGGTGATAAAACTGTGCGGAATGGTGTTGCCGTCCTTGTCCTTATACAGAACAATACTTATCGGCACACCGTAGTAGTTTTCCTCCTTGATGTCCTTCTCAAACTGATAAGGACTGGTGTACTCGATGCTTTCACCGACCTTGCCGTCCGTGCCGAGATAGTCGATCCTGCCGATAGGTTTGGACTCGATGGGCGCTTCCTTCGTGGTGGAAACCACGGTGCGGGTAATGCGTTTACCGTCCTCCAAAGCGTTGACCGCTACATCGTACCCTCTGTCGGTCAGCATTGTAAGGTGGGTTTCCAAGCGGTGCTGCGGAAATCCTACCATTGGGACACGGGTGTTGTGATCGACGGCACGAGTAGTCTGTGTCAGCTCAAGAGCAGTCCCGACGACCTCTGCATCATCAGCATAGGCTTCAAAGAAATCACCCACCTGATACAGCAAAAGGCTACTCGAATTGTCTGCTTTGGTTTTAAGATACGCCAGATAGAACTCCGGAAAAGCAGCATCCTTTGGCTTTTCTCTTTCTGCTGCCTGCTCGATACGCTCCACAACGCTCTGCGGCAAGTCCTGCACATAGAAGGTGATCTCACCTTCGGGGGAGATGTGGGCAATGTTCTGATAGTCCCCATTGACCTCCACGGCACGGTTCCAAACGGTCAGACCGTTGCCGAGATAGCCCATCCCGATGTCGAACTCAACCGCCTTTTCTTCGGGCTGTTTAATAGCGACCTTCAAATGGTCATTCAGCGGGTTCTCCTGCACCTTGCTGTCGAACTCAGTTCTCGTCATTTCCTTGTTGAAAAGCGGAAACTGCGTATCATAGAGCATTACACGCTCATCATCAAAGGACAGGATTTCATACTCGTTTGCGCCGAGATAGACGGTGCTGCCGAGGTGGTACTCATATCGCTCATTTTTCGGCTCTGTCTTTTCGGACGGTGCGGTAGACATGATTTCTCTGTTCCTTCGCTCCTCGGCAAGTGCTGCACGGCGTTCCTCCTGCCTTTGCAACCACTCAGGGTACTGTGCCTTTTCCTTGGGGTTCAAGTAACGGTCGAGTTTTATCAGCTCGGCAATACGCTTCTCCACCTGACTCCATTTCAGGTCGATATGAGGTTTATCGCTTCCGATGCCTTTAGAAATACGGATGCCCTTGCCGTCGTGCTGTTCGTCAATTCCTGCGCCGGTGATAGCGGGATAAACGCCGCCCCAGCCGTATTCATTTTTCAAAAAATCTGCGTTTTCCTTTGCGGACAGGCTCTTTTGGAACTGCTCATAGATTCGCATTTTCCCCTCAGAGATGCCGCTGCCACGGGTGAGAACAGCATCGATAATCTCCTGAGAGAAAGCAAAAGCAGAGGGCTTTCGTTCCTCTGCTCCTGCTGTCATCAAGCTCAACTGCCCGTCAATGGACGGCAGCGGCTTCATCGTGTCCTGCAACTCTCCAAGCAGCCGCATCGCTTCAAAGTGCTGGGCAATTACGCCCCAATCATAGAAACTCTGTGCCGTGCGGGAGAGATAACTGCCCTCCCAAAGTTGCAACACATTCTGATAGGTTTTGTAGCCCACACGCCGTCCATCGCTCAGAATAACCTCGGTGTAGTCGTTGTTGAAAATGCGCTTGATATAAGAAATACGGGCGTTCTCATCAGCGGTAGCTTCAAAGAATGCCCGTATCTCGCCTTTGCTTGCTTTCAGGTGCGGCGTGGTGCTGAGGATCTCACGAACGGTGTCATCGCCGCCAAAGAACGGCAGGCTTTTATCCTCGTGACTTCGGTCGTAATAGTCTAAGCGAAGATTACCTCCGCCATCACGATCTCCTGAACCCGGCTCCGGATACTGTTCATCTTCCGAACCCAGCTCATCATATCCGTCGCTTTCAGATTCTCCGTCACGCCCTCCGACGCTGCCATCTGCTCCGTCAGCATCTGTTCCATCTCGTTCGCTCTGCGCTCCGTGTCGTTCAGATGCTCGTTCAGGGCGCAGCTCGTCAGCAGGTTGTAGTAGCGTACCTTGTGATGCTCTTTCAGGAACTTCTTCCGCATCTGGGCGTACCTGCCCATCGACAGCTCCGGCTGCTCCGGCATTGTCAGATCGGGGAGCAGATAATCCCCCTGCATCGTGTAAGTGATCTCGTTCATCGTCAGGACTCCTTTCGGTTTTTTCTTTGCCTACATTGTAATCGGCTTTGGTTTTCTCTGCAATTATGCGATTTTGACGGTCGAGGGCAAGAATGGTGCGAGAAATCTCCGCAAGTCCCATCTCCGCAATATCGCTGGTGGCATAGCCGAGGGCGTTCAGCGTGGCAGGCGTCGTAAAATTCACCACATCCCGAAGATCATCGGGTTCAAAGTATTCTCCGGCTTCAATGCCCAGGCGGGTCATCGTCATATAGGCGACGCTGTTTCTCACCGCTTTTTTGAAAATGTGGGTGATTTCTTCTTCGGATACGCCGTCCAGGAAGCTGTCTTTCACGCTGTAAATCAAATCGGGGAGATAGTCGGGGATGTTGTCCTCTACGGCGTTTCTTGCCGCCGACTCGATGGCAACGGCAAGGGTTTCCTTGTCGTTCAGCTCTCCGAAGGTGCTTTCCAGCGTGTCGATCACTTCTGCCGTGTATTCGTCCCGCATTTGCCAAATGGGAACTCTGCGGGAAAAGCGGCTGGGATGCGTGTCGGAAATATCGAAGTAGTGGACAAGCCGCTGGCGGCGTTGGTCGGCATCCTCAAAAACGGCAATGCCGTGCGCCCCACGATTGACCCATCGCCCAAACTTTTGGTTCCAGTCGTCGATCTGAAGAACGGCGGTGGCGTCCGGTCGCTGTGCGTGTACCAAAAGCTGCTCGTCAAAGCGCAGACGGTAGTTGTAGCAGGCAGAGCGCAGAAACGCTTCCCAGCTTGCGGGGTTTGCAACGACCGTTTTGCAGGTTCGGTTATACAGCTCCGAGATGAAGTCGTATTTTCGTGCCATCGGCGGACACCTCCTTATCGTTCATAGTCTTTTGGCTTGATGGCTTTGCCGTTCTCATCATAGCTCTTGGGTTTGGCGGCAATGGAGTCCCACCGGATCATAGAACCTGCAAGCATCGCCTGCTCCTGTGCCTTGCTGACACCCAGCTTTTCATTGAACTTGTCTTTGATTGCTTCGTTCTCTGCACGGTTCCCGTCGTTAAAACTTGTGGCGGTATAGCCCTTTTGCCAGCGGTCGATTTGAATGACCTCACCGGTAGACGGCAATACGGAATAGCACATCGGAGGCAAGGGCGGCTCCATTGGAGCGTAGGTACAGCCGCCTTGCTCCATACGCTCGGCAAACTCACAAATGTGAAAGAGATTGCATCCAACCTCTGTGTGATAGTTATCAATATAGCGGCAGGGATAGCTTTCCGTCTTGCCGTCACGGTCTGTTACGATGATGCGCTCGCCGTCGGGGATGCGGAACAGCTCTTTATAGTGGCTGTCAATAAAGCGAATATCCCGGTTGGCTTCTTCGATGTGCTTGTCCAGCCATTCCTTTACATAGCAAAGGCAGTAGAAGTTATAGTCGCCCCTCGTTGGATTACAGCGAAGCACGAACGCATATTTCTCGGTATCTACTCGGAAGCCGAACTCAGTGGTATAAGCACCCTGCATTTCGCTTTCTTTGTTCTCACGCCCATAACGCACCATCTGAGAACGGCTTTGAAGCAGTCCGTACTCCTCGGAGCGCAGGGCGTTGATTACATCGTCCAAGTCCCGCTTGAACTCATCGCTTTTCCATTGCGGCCGGGTATCAAACCAAGTGGTATAAAACTGATCGCCGCTTGAGCCGAAGTCCCCACGCAGATAACCGATATTGCCTGTCTGCCCTTGAAGCTGCGAGCTTTGAGCGTAGGTGTATTTGCGTTCGGGAACGGTCAGCGGTCGCAGTGTGAAATCTGCCATTATCGCTCACTCCTCTCTTGAGATACTCTTTGTTTCGGGATGTCAAAGCCGTAAACGGCGGCGATCTCATCCCCAAGTCGCCGGGTCAGCCGGGTAATATCGGCTCGTGTGGCTTTGCCGTGATAGATTTTATCTCTCAGGTTCTCCATCTGCGTTTCGGAAACGCCGTCTTTGAATACACGGTAGAGATAGTGATTTGTGCCGTCGTGGTGAGTTGCATCGGCACGAAGATCGCCGTACTTATCTACATACCATTCGGTATAGTCGGTGTCGGCATACAGGCAATCTCGGATGTTGCCGGATGGGATGTCCTTGTAGCCCATCACTCTGCCGTTCCATCTGCCGATGTCGCCAATGACAATGATTGGCTGGGAAAGCTGAACATTCAGGTTGACTCGCTCATCGGAGAGGTAGTCGTAATTGGTTTCCTCCATCCACTCATAGAGTGCCTGCTCATCATTCGGGTCGGCGTCCAGTTCATTAGCTTCAAGGAACTCCTTGTAGTCCTCTCGCCAGTCGTCCACATCAAGGTTTTGGTTGCTCCAAATGATGTGGCGGTCATTCGGTCGTGTCGCTTGGCTCATCTGTTTCACCTCCCAAGTAAGAGAAAAGGCGGTTCTTTGCGACCTGCTCCTGAAGCTCGGTGATGACCGCCATATCCGGCACGGTCACATCGGGGATTTTCAGAATCGTCGGCAAGGTCAGCGCCTTCAAGTCTTTTTCGGTTTTGCAGCCTGCGTCAAAGAGCTTTGCCAGCACCTTCATTTTCTGCTGCAAGCTCTGCTCGGCTGCGGTTTTCTTTGTTGCCATAGAAATCTGCCTCCTTATCGCTCGTGGTCTTTTCCTTGAATTGTGCGGCTAAAAGCAGCCGCTTTTTCTTTTGCCCAATCAGGCATACGCTCCGGCTTTATTTCACCCAGTACATCCATACGCTCATAACGGGTATTCTTGCCGTCATAGAGATTTTTGCAAAATACGGCGCTGCCACGACTGTTTGCCGAAGCGCCGAAGCCACCGGTCACAAGGAAAAGCTGTCGATCTGCTCTTTGATACTCCGGCTTGAGGATTGCCGGGTTGATGGCGATGATTTTGCCGTTGATGTCGTTCTTATAGTGGTCGGGGATGCAGTCCGCTTGGGTGATTACCGTCACGGGAATATCCAGCTTTTCAACCTCTGCCCGAAACCTCTCGGCGTCTTGCTTGATGCGCTCTGCAAAGAACAGCGCTGCATCAATGTAGTCGTCACCAACAGCACACTCGGTAAACTTTTCAAATATGTCGTTGCGCTCTCCGTAGCAGCAGAGGAAGCGTTCGCCGTTGGTACTCTGCTCATTCTCGGCAAGAATGATTTCACGGGAGCCGATATTCACGGCGCAGAGGACGGTGTAATCACCGACCTTTCTCTTTTCGTTTTCCATAGCCGTTACCTCAGAGAATGCCGATGATGATAACCATACTGTCATCGTCAGGGTTTGCGCTGCGGGAATATTCAGGGAAAAGTGACTGCACACGCTGCCTTGCCCTGCGGATGGTTTCAAAGCACGGCAGTCCGTAGACTTTGTAGTTGAACGCAAGGTCACAGAGGGGCTGTTCACCGGCTCGCAAGAAGTTTGCATAGCGGTTGTAGTAGTGCATAATGAGGATCATATCGTCGAACCTTGCTCTCGGACAGTCCTTCAAGATAGAAAGCACACGGCTTTCCACAGTTTTCTGTTGATTCATTGAATCCCTCCTTCGGGTAGCAGAAAAGGGGCGGAGTTTTTGCTCCGCCCCTCGGAAGGTTTGCTCACTTCTTGTTTTTCGATCTAATCTGCAAGAAGATAAAGCCGCCGATGATAAAGGCTACCAGTACGATAGCCACGATGGTTTTAGGTTCCATTAGTTACGATCCTCCTTCTTCTTTTTCTTGAATCCGATAACGCCGCACACAGCGATGCCCACTGCGGACAGTCCTGCAAGGGCATAGAGCAGCGGCAGATTGGTGGTATCGCCGGTCTTAGGCGTATCACGCAGAACATTGTGCATCTCCACAATGGTAGTGGAGCCGAGCTTGACCGTTGCCTTCTTGTCAGCAGGGATGACATACATCGAAGAAGCCGAGTTGCTTACCTCAGAAATGGTGTAGTCCCCGATGCGAAGCTCGTCAATGAAGATCTCACCCTTGTCGTTGGTTTCAAGGATAATGTCATAGCCATTTGCACCGGTAATGCGGAAAGCGAAGCCCTTGACCTTGCCGTCAGAGGAGGTCTTGACAATTTTCAGGTTGCCACGCATAGCATCATTGACGAAGCCAACGCCTGCCTTGTTCTCCACCTCGTAGGTCTTGCCGTTGGTGTCGATCATCACTTCATACACGCCGGTATCAAGAACAAATCCCTCCGGGGCTTTGGTTTCCTTGACGAAGTAGCGACCGTAGAACAAGTCGTTCATACTGTATTCGCCCTTTTCCTTTTCGGTCAGTGTGCCGAGCAGTTCATCGCCGCTGTCCAGCTTGCCGTTTGCGTTACTGTCCTTGTAGACCTCAAAGGTCGCTCCGGTCAGCTTATTGTCGGGATATTCGGAATCCACCTTGGTCAGATGGATGTTTCCACGGACATATTTGTTGACGATCTTGATCTCCACGACCTGACCGTCTGCGCCGATGGTCACGGGATAGATGGTATCATCCAGCACGAAGCCAGCGGGCTGTTCGATTTCACGGACATACCAAGTGCCGTAAGGAATATTCTCAAAAGAAAAACTGCCATCTTCAGCAGAAGTGGCAGTCAGCAGAGCGTTTTCCTTTGTAAACTCGCCATCATCCGCGCGGAACAGTCCAATCAGCGCACCGCCGAGAGCACTGCCGTTTTCATCGACCTTCTTACCGGAAACAGAACCGTAGATCAGATCATTTTCGATTGCCTTGCCGTCGTTAGCGGCAATCTTTACAACTGCCGTATCCTGACCGGCATACCCAAAGGTTACGGGATACTTGGTATCGGACAGCTTGTAGTGACTGTCGGTAGCAAGCTCCTGCACATAGTAGCTTCCAAAAGGAAGGTCAGTCTTGATTTTCGCCGTTCCGTCCTCATTCAGAGAGATGATCTCAACAAGACCATTTGCGGGAATGGAAGTGCCGCTGGCAGATACGATTTCCTCGGCGGCAAACAGCCCCAAGGAAATGTTCTTCATTTCACCGTTTGTGCCAATGCCGAAGCACTCATTCTGCTCGATGGACTTTACAAGGCTGATTTCCACCTTCTGACGCTCGTTCTCGAACGAAGTCGCCGTTTCTGTTACGGCAACATTCTGACCGGCGTAGACAAGCTCGACACAGTGGGGTTCCGGGTTGAGCACCATCCCGTGGGGCGCAGTAATCTCACGAACCTCGTATTTGCCGAGATAGAGTTCACGGCTCACCGCTGTGCCGGTTGCATCGGTTGTAACGGTGTCTACGACCTCGCCCTTATGATTTCGGACAGTGCCGTCCTGCGTGATAATATCCTCTGCGGCGATGATCTCATAGACCGCACCGGGAAGTCCACGCTTTTCATACTGCGGCTGATAGATGGTGGGCAGTTCGTTTCCGCTTTCATCTACGCCGCCGATGACGGAAACGCCGAAGAACACCTCGCCGGTTTTTTCCACGGTGATGGTGCCTTTCTGTGCCATATTGGGCTTATCCACTTTTACTACCGTAACCCCGCTTTCTTCTGTGGAATTATCCTCCGTGACATCGAAGTACACGGGCGTTTCGTCGAGGACATAGCCGTAGGGAGCCTGCACCTCGACAATAGAGTACCCCTTTCCAAAGGGCAGCTTTTCCGGCGTGACAAGAGAACCTTCTGCATTGGTGTAGAACACATCAATGGTGGTAGGCGTCGGGTAAGTGAAGGTCATTGTTACGGGGTTGCCGTCCGGGTCATAAATCTTGAAGCCCGCACCGGCGTAAGGAATAGTCTTTCCGGTTTCTGCGTCCTGCTTCACGATTTTGATGAAGCTGTTAAAGGGTGCATTGTTGATAAGGTAGCGATAAGTTGCCCCATTCTGAGAAATGAACACATCAAAGTCGGGCATCAGCTCGCTGCCCTCCCAGCCGGATACCTGATGGACGGTGTAGATGCCGTAAGGCATATCCTTGGTCTGGGCAAAGCCGTTTTCATCACAGGTGAGATAATCACGCTCGGTGTCCTCGGCAACCTCGTAGCTGCCTGCGGCTTTCAGGTACACGGCAAACTCTGCGCCGCTTTCGGGTGTTTCGATCTGTGTTTCACCGTTATCGGTGTGCTTGATGATGGCAATATTGCCCTTTGCGACCTGCTCGGTCACATCATTTGCCGTTTGATTATGCTCCACGGTATAAAGCTGCGGCTCTGCACCGACCTTATGAACGGTGGAATCAAGCAGATAGCCCTCGGAGGGTGTGATCTCTCGCACCGTCCAGTCGTTATCGCAGATATACTCCTTGGTAACGAACTGCCCGTTTTTGTCGGTGGTGTAGGTATCCACAAGGGTTTCGCCCTTATAGATGCCGTAAACAGCACCGGCAAGAGAAGCATCACCCTGCGCCGTGCCGGTTTCAGCGTCGCTCTTGGTAACGGTCACGGAAAACTTCTTCAAAATATTGAGGAAGCTGCGGTTCGTGACCTCGTTCCAGTTGATAGGCGCAGACTGCGCTTCGGGAACAACATAGCGAATGGCAGTGTCCACTTCCTCCACGGTATAAGGTGTGGAACCGGAGATGAGGACATCTTCAAAGGTCGCCACGCCGTTTGCATCGGTTGCGGCATACTCGTCCACGGCAATGCCGGAGAGTGAAGTGCCGTAAAGGTGGAAGGTCACGCCTTCGTTGAGATTGTCCTCCGATGACTTCACGATCTGCAAATCTCCACGCTTGAGCTTGTTGTTGAAGGTCACGGTAGAAACCTGACCGGAAACCACCGTCACACGGCGGGACTCCTGCGGCTCATACTTGTCGTAGTCCATTTCGGTCACGGTGTAGACACCGGGCATCAGGTTGTCGATTTGAATTTCTCCCTTGGAGTTGGTCTTGACGGTCTGATTGATGCCGTTGCCGGTGACGGTAAAGTTGAGGTTATCTACCTTTCCGTCCTCCGAGGTTTTGACGATCTTAGCAGAGCCGTAGGACACCTTCAGATTGAGGAACGCCTGCACGGGGTCACTGACCGACTGTGCGTAGGTGATAACATCCTGCTTGCTGCTTCCTTGATTGAATGTTCCGTCCGTCCAGGTGATGACACCACGACGGGACGGGCCAACCTTATTGGCAGTAATTCTTACGCTGTCAGAAGGAGCATCCGTTGCTGTGATAATGAGCTGGTTTCCGCTGACACTGAATGAAATGCCATCCTCATTAGCGGAAAAGCTGTAATCGGAAAGCACTCGGTTGTGGTCTGTCAGGGTAGCGGTGTAACCGCTACCGTCCCATTCCAGTTCCACGCTCTGCGCTCTGTTCGGGTTTTTGGACATAAAGCTGGGGATGGCAGAGTGACTCTGAACGCTTGCTTCAATGCTGTCATAGTAATCGCAAAACAGGTCATACAGCGGGTGGGCGGTGCTGATAACGCCCTTAACAGCATCGTAGCTACCGGGGCTTACATAATCGAAGTCCTCGTCACGCTCACCGACAACGGTTTCCCAAATGAGAACCTGTGTTGCCATAGCTTCCGCCAGCGTTGCGGCATCAGCGGGGTTCTGTGAACGCCACGAGGTGCTGATGGGTCCCGTGTAACCGTACTGCATAATACGCCCGATGACCAGCTTCATATCATAGGGGGAAATGGTGCTGTTGATGTCTGAGGGCAGGTTGTCCCAAAAGGTTTCGTCCTTACTGGTATAAGTGTCGCCGGTATCCTGCTGCACTCCCGGCTCAATGCAGTAACAGATGTTACCGTCATACGAGTGCATTGCTCGAATGGTAGTGTACTTGGACTCACCGGAATGCCAGCCGTTCATATACCGGAGATTGGGATGCCCCCAAGTACCGCTGTAATCAATATTAGCATCGCCGCTTCTCGGAAAAGAAACAAGGTAGACCTCTGCTCTTTCTCCTGCGGCATAGGCAGTAGTTGTGCCGATCCCCACAAGGGCTGTCAGGCACATCACGAGGGAAAGCAGTCCCGCCATTCCTCGCTTGAAAAGGTTCTTTTTCATTGTGTTGATTACCTCCTTGGAAATAAAAAACGCATCGTACAATGGCGATGCGTTTCGGGTGAAATGTGTTTTGTTGTTATGCGTAGCCGATATAGATTTCATAAGAGCCGCTTCCGGTCTGCTCATACCAAATCCACACATCGGTGATTTCGTCGTCCTTGGCATATCGGTCGAGATAGCCACGAATATCCCGTTCGGTGTATTTGCATTTTACACCTGCTGCGATGGGGTTATCCCAGCAATACACGGCTCCGCTGTCAAGCGCAAGTCCGATGCTCTCAGCGTAGCTCTTGGCAAAGCTGATCCAGTAGTCAATGTCAAAGACCGGCTCAGTCGGTTCTTCTTTCGGCGGTTCCGGTGTCGAAGATTCCTCAGTTGCCGGAGGTGTGGGCTGTTCTTTTTCTGTCGGGGCAGCGGTTTCCGGTCGGCGTTCGGACTCGTCTGTTTTCTTTTCAGGTTCGCTCGGCTGTGGTAGCACTGCCGTGCTGTGGTCAGCCTGATCGGGAACCTCTGTTGTTTGGGTGTCACTTTCCGATACGCTTGCCGGGAACTCTGCGACACGGTTGCCTGTTTGTGATTCTGTGCTTTGGGGACGGTCAACCTCCGTTTTCTTTTCTGCCTGAGCCGTTTCTGATTCGCTGGGTACGATGTTACTGTCCGAAGAAGAAATGGGGTCAGGCGTTTCTGCAATATGCGAGGCGTTGTTGCATCCCGTAGTCAGACACAGAAACACGGCGAGTAGAATAACTGCGATTTTGGATTTCATACGCTTCACTCCCTTCGACAACATTCTACCCGATGAGAACCGTTCCGACAAAGATGCGTTTTGAAGCGCAACTTTTCATCATACCGCCAAAACGCAGTTTTCCGAATTGTGCGAACTCCGTTTGCTCTTAGATAGATTTAACTTAGAGAGATAGAGATAAATCAGGAGATAGTTTATTTCGGATAGTCTGGAAGTTCTCAGGGGTTGGAGTGTGAGGAAGGGGATAGTAGGAAACATACTCCGTGTGTCTATCGGCTGTCACGCTCTGCCCGCTGACGAAGAAAGCGACTGTAATGTTCCAGTGCTTTGACCACATAATCCTCCGTTTGGCTTACGGGGATATTTTTTGGGATCAGACTTCGCACCTTGTCCCCACGCAGGACGATCTTCTCCCGCTGGTTTGGTTTCTCCTCGCCCATAATAGCGGAAACAACCTCCGGCGTGAGTTTTCCATCTGTGAAGAACTTCCGCATACGAATGGTCTGATCGTGGGACGGGGTGCATTGGTTCAGGTCGATTTCATCAACCACCGCCCGCTGGCTGTCCTCGTCCAAATAGGAAAGCTCCACCGCAGGGCGCATTTTAATTTTGCCCTCGTCCACAAGGTCGAGTAGTTCAGGCACAAGGTTTGTCAGACGGATATAGCGGCGAATCTGTTCACGACTTTCGCCAACTTCGTTGCCCAAAATCTCATTAGTCCGTTGACCATCTAAATCTGACACCACTGGTGTCGGATTTTCTTTTCGTGGTCTACCGGCTTGCCTGTTCATAGCTTCCAGCCGCATTTTATAGGCAAACGCCTTTTCTGAGGGAAGTATCTGCGACCGCTGGTAGTTGCTCTCCACCATCAGCACAGTGGCAGCATCACGGTCAAGGTCTACGACCTCGCAACGGAGTGCTTCAAACCCGGCAAGCTCACAAGCTCGTTTTCGCCTGTGACCGGAAATCAGCTCATATCTGCCGTCCTCTTTCTGACGGACTGTAGCCGGAGTAATGACTCCTCGCTCCTTGACGCTCTCCACAAGCTGTATCATATCCTCGTCGTCCCGCACCTTAAATGGGTGGTCGGGAAAATCGTCGATCAGCTCAAGGGGAATATCTCGGATTTTACTGAGCTTAGCATCATCCCGTTCCTCTTGCGTAGAGAACAGCTCATCGAGTGTGTTCGTGGGAAGCGTGAAGTCGCTCTTTCTGCCTGCCATCGGCTAACACCTCCTTCGTAAAATCCGTGTAAGCCTTAGACACGGTGCTGCTCGGCTCATAGGCGTATATGCTTTTCCCTTTAGATGAAACCTCGGCGGCTTTTACGGCAATGGGAATGGTCGTCCGGTATATCCTGATCCGACAACCGAAGTTCTCTCGCAGCGCTTCTACCGTACTTTTGGCAAGATTGGTTCTACCGTCTACAAGCGTGAGCAGAATACCGTCGATTGTCAGGTTCCGATTGGTGTGCTTCTTCACCTTGGCAATCGTCGATAAAAGCTGCGTCATACCTTTTGCGGGGAGATACTGTGCCTGCACGGGAATAATTACGCTGTCTGCCGCAGTCAGAGCATTGAGCGTTATCATACCAAGGGACGGCATACAATCTATCAGTACATAGTCGTATCTGTCCTTCACTTGGTTGAGATAGTTTTTCATCACGCTCTCTCTGCTCATTGCAGTCACAAGGCTCATCTCCAACGCTGAAAGGTCAAGGTTTGACGGAACAAGGTCAACCTTTTCCTCGTGGCTGAGAATGCCGGCAAACGGGTCTTGCTGTTCTTCCCGCATTACCGCAGACAACTTATTGGAAAGAGTCTGCGGCAAACTGTCCGTGTCCTGCCAACCGAGGCAGGTAGTAAGGTCGCCCTGCGGGTCAGCGTCCACGAGAAGCACCTTTTTGCCCTGCATAGCCAATCCTACGCCGAGGTTTACTGCCGTGGTGGTTTTCCCCACGCCGCCTTTTTGGTTGCATATCGCTATGGTTTTACAGTTTGGCATCTTTCGCTTTTCCTCCTTCTTTGTAGATTTCATAGCCGCCTGAAATCGACGGCTATGTATATGTCCGCAGTATTTGTTCTCAACGCCCCCTGCGGCGGCTTTTGCCTTACGGGAAACACTTGGGTCACGGTGTGCTGCACCGTGTTCATAGGGATCTCACCTCTGCCGGGTTCTCCGCCAGCTCCGTAGAGAAGTATCATTATCATTCTGACTGTCATCGCCGTTCCGGTGGCAAACCGAATTTCAGATCAGGGGTTCTCGCTCTTGCTCCGAAAAGGAACAGTCACGGCGTACCTATCTTCGGGCTATCATCAGAACTAATGTCCCAAGTGCCTGTATATTCAATTTTCAAGGATCACGAAGAAGCTCCTGAATGAAGTCAGGAATTAACCCCTTCACTTACTCTGAATTAGGGGCGGCTTTTGGCAGGGTGTTTTTCAAAAAAGTTGAAAAAATTTTTTCGTGACCCTCTGAAAACAAAAAAGCCGCCTTTCCGAAAGCGGAAAAGCGGCACAGGATTTAAGGCTATATAATATGAAAAAGGCTGCTTACCCCCAAGCGGGGAATAAGCAGCCCAATCTATGTTTAAATGTAGACAACTTTGAGTTTCTTCTTTTTTGCACGGATTACCTTTACCAACACCTCATCAACGGCATCGGTATATTTCCCTTGCTGCATACGGAGGTTTTTGAAATCAATTAGGGACTCAATAATCTCTGACCGTTCCTGATTGGTCAGGTAGATATGATATTTCTGTTCTTTCATTGTCTGACACCTCCTGATACTTTCATTATACTTATACAGGTGCAGAAATTCAAAGATGCGATTATATAATAGATAACAATAAGGCTCCGACCTTTTGAGTCAGAGCCTTATTGCTCACCTTTGCAAATGCCATTTTTCAGTGTTTTGAAATTATCGCCTTACCGGGCTGTGGCATTCCGGCAGGCCTCCTTTTATGTTCTGATGCACGCCCCTTATCCGACGTATGTTGCTATGGTCAGGTAGCAGGTGTTCAGTTCCCGGACAAGCTCGCCCAGCTCGCGGTTGAACTCCTCATAGGTGTAGCCGCCGTTGTTCAAAGCGAGATTGGTCAGCTTGATATAGGCATCGTATTGTTCTTTCAGCGCCTGATAGACGTCTTCGTATCCCTCCGGCGCATCCTTTAGACCGCTCATGCTCCCCGCCGCGCTTCCCCGGTTGGTCTGAACAGACGCCAGTCTCGCCGCAAACACGCTGTCGTTATACAGGTTGCCCAGCGCATCGTCGAAATCCTCCAGAAACACGCCGTTCTCCATGGTGTACGGATCGGTGCTCTCGTCCTGCTGCTGATAGATGCTGTTCCGCCAGACGGATTCCTCTGCGGCAGCCACTTCATAGGCGTCCACCGCATATTCCTGTATACGCTCTGCCAGCTGCACCAGTTCCCCCTGATAGGCCGCCGCCTTTCTCTGCTGTACATCCTTCACGGCAAAAATGCACATTGCCGCCAGTGCCGTGACAGCGACTACCGCCAGCACGATCTTCCTCGCACTGTGCCGCTGCTTTGTCTCTTTTTCCATATCTGTCGCTCCCTCCCTGCGTAAGATATCCGTATTGTACAACTTTTCCGTAATATACGCAAGCGCGTATACGCATTTGCGTATATTTTTCTACAATCATCTTACATGATGGGTGAGGTGATCGTATGACGGTAAAGGACGCAGTGGCTGTGCGGCTGCGGGACATCTGCGCCCGGCGCGGTATCCGGGCCAACGAACTGGCCAACATTTCCGGTGTCACGCCCTCCACGGTATACAGTCTGCTGGACACACGCCGCCGGGATGTCTCCGTTACTACGGTGAAAAAGCTGTGTGACGGGCTGGAGATAACGTTGGGCGAATTTTTTGCCGCGCCGGTTTTCGATGAGCTGGAGCAAGAGATACAGTAAAAGACAGAGGACACGCCAAAGAGTGTCCTCTGTCTTTAGCCTTTATTTTCCAGCTTCCGCAGCTGCTGCCGGAACTCCTCCGGCAGCGGACAGTGCAGCTCCACCGGCTGTCCGGTGCGGGGGTGGATGAACCGCAGCCCCACCGCGTGGAGGCACTGCCCCGTCAGCCCCGGCACTGGCTTCCTCGCGCCGTACACCGTGTCCCCCAGAATGGGGTGGCCGATATAGGCCATGTGTACCCGGATCTGGTGGGTGCGCCCCGTCTCCAACCGGCACCGCACATGCGTGACCCCCGGATACCGGGCGATGACCTCCCAGTGGGTCACGGCGGGCCGCCCGCCGGCCACCACCGCCATCCTCTTCCGGTCGGAGGGGTGCCGTCCGATGGGCGCGTCCACGGTGCCGCTGTCCTCCTTCAGGTTGCCCACCACCAGACACTCATATGTCCGGGCCAGCGTGTGGCCGCTGAGCTGAGCACTGAGCCCCAGATGGGCCGCGTCGTTCTTGGCGGCGATGATCAGCCCGCTGGTATCCCGGTCGATACGGTGTACGATGCCGGGCCGCTTCTCCCCGCCGATGCCGGACAGCGACGCGCCGCAGTGGTGCAGCAGCGCATTGACCAGCGTACCGTCCGGATGCCCCGGCGCGGGATGCACCACCAGCCCCGCCGGCTTGTTCACCACGATCACGTCCCCGTCCTCGTACACCACGTCCAACGGGATGTCCTGCGGCTCCACCGCCGTCTCCCGCACCTCCGGCACCTCCACCGTCACCGTCTCGCCGCCGGTAAGGCGGCAGCTCTTGGCGGCGGGCTTGCCGTCCACGGATACCCGCCCCTCATCGATGTACCGCGCCGCCTGCGAGCGGGTCAGGCCGTTGGCGCGGGAGGCCACAAAGGCGTCCAGCCGCGCCCCGGCGTCCGCCGCCTCAGCAATCAGACGCAGCGTCATCCCTCGGCTCCTTTTTCTTGTCGTATTTCTCGTAAAACCACAGGTAGTACACAGCGCCCAGAATGACGCCCGCCACCACAAAGCAGTCCGCCAGATTGAAAATGGGGTAGCTGATGAACTGCAGGTCAAACATGTCCACCACATAGCCCCGGCACACCCGGTCGATGACGTTGCCGATGCCGCCGCCCAGGATCAGCACCCCCGCCGTCACCCCCAGCGGATGACGCACGATCTTCTTCACCAGCAGCCACGCCACCGCCAGCATCAGCACGATGGTCACGACGGCCAGCAGCCCGGTCTTGCCGGAGAAGCTGCTCCACGCCGCGCCGGTGTTGTGCAGGCGAGTCAGCTGCACCACGCCGGGCAGCAGCGGCGCGGACTGCCCCACCTCCAGATGGGACACCACCCACCACTTTAAAAGCTGGTCGCCCGCCACGCAGGCCGCCAGCGCCACGATATACCACATAGGGCATCCTCCCTGTTTTGGATTCCCTCCCATCATATCCCATTTGCCCGCCGTTTGCAACTTTTATTCTGCGGCTTTCTTGTATTGCGTTCCGCTCTATGCTATAATACAGTATTCAAATATCGCCCCGTATCGACACCGGGGCAGGGAGGCCCGACTTGGACAGAAAACAGGTATTGATCCCGGAGGAGCAGACGCTTCGCCAGCGGGATTTTGAACGGAAAATACGAGAGCTGCACGCCCAGCGCGGAAAGAGCGTCCGCGCACTGGTGGACACCTTCGGCTGCCAGCAGAACGTGGCCGACAGCCAGCACATCATGGGCATGCTGGAGGCCATGGGCTGCACCTTCGTCACCGCGCCGGAGGACGCGGATATCGTGGTGCTGAACACCTGCGCCATCCGCGACCACGCGGAAAAGCGGGTCTACGGCACGCTGGGCGCGCTGACCCATACGAAAAAGGCCAACCCGGAGCAGCTCATCTGCCTGTGCGGCTGCATGGCCCAGCGCCCGGAGGTGGCGGAGAAGGTGCGCCAGTCCTACCGCCATGTGGATCTGGTGTTCGGCCCCCAGGCGCTGTGGAAGTTCCCGGAGCTTCTCTATCAGGTCTACACCCGCCGGGGCCGCGTGTTCTCCGTGGAGGAGGAGCACGGCGCCATTGCCGAGGGTATGCCGGTGGTGCGGGAGGGCCGCACCCGCGCATGGGTGTCCATCATGTACGGCTGCAACAACTTCTGCTCCTACTGCATCGTCCCCTATGTGCGGGGGCGGGAGCGCAGCCGCGAGCCGGCGCGCATCATTGAGGAGGTGCGCCAGCTGGCCGCCGAGGGGTATAAGGAGATCACGCTGCTGGGGCAGAACGTCAACTCCTACGGCAAGGATCTGGATACGCCGTGGGACTTTGCCGACCTTTTAAGCGAGCTGGACAAGCTTGAGGGCGACTATCTCCTCCGCTTCATGTCCTCCCAGCCCAAGGACGCCAGCTATAAGCTGTTCGATACCATGGCCCGCTGCAAGCATGTGGCCAGACAGCTGCACCTGCCGGTGCAGTCCGGCTGCGACCGGGTGCTGCGGGCCATGAACCGGCCCTACGACCGGGCCAAATATCTGGATCTCATCACCTACGCCCGGAAGGTCATGCCCGATCTGGTGCTGACCAGCGATGTGATCATCGGCTTTCCCGGTGAGACGGAGGCCGAGGCCATGGAGACGGTGACGCTGGTGGAGCAGGTGCGCTTCGACGCCCTGTTCACGTTCATCTTCTCCCCTCGCCCCGGCACCCCCGCCGCGAAAATGGACGACCCCGTGCCCCGCAGCGAGAAGCAGAAGTGGTTCGACCGCCTCTGCGACGCCCAGAACAGGATCTCCGAGGAAATACACGCCAGGTATGTGGGCGACACCCTCCGCTGCCTCATCGACGGCGAGAGCGACGACAGCCGCTGGCCGCTGACGGCCCGCACCGCCGGCGGACGGCTGGTGCATCTGGTGGGCAGTCCCGATGCCGTAGGCGCCTATCGCGACGTGAGGATCACCGACAGCAACACATGGGCGCTGTTCGGCGAGCTGGTATAAATTTTCCCCCAAAGGAGGCTTCCCCATGGCAGAGCTGACCCCCATGATGCGCCAGTATATGGAGATCAAGGAGCAGAACCCCGACTCCATTCTGTTTTTCCGTCTGGGCGACTTCTACGAGATGTTCGGCCCCGACGCCCGCACGGCATCCCGTGAGCTGGATCTGGCTCTGACCACACGGGACAAGGATAAGACCAAGTCCTTCGACGACAAGATCCCCATGTGCGGCATCCCCTACCACGCCTCCGACGCCTATATCGCCCGTCTCATCGCCAAGGGCTACAAGGTGGCCATCTGCGAGCAGACGGAGGATCCCGCCGCCGCCAAGGGGCTGGTGAAGCGGGATATCATCCGCGTCGTCACCCCCGGCACCGTCATTGACGAGTCCTGCCTCAGCGCCGAGCGCAGCAACTACCTGTGCGGCGTATATCTGGACGATACCGGCGCGGGCCTGTGCGCCTGCGACGTGTCCACCGGCAAGGCGCAGGCCACGGTGTTTACCGGCCCCGACCGGGTGCGGGCCCTGCTCAACGAGCTGGGACGCTTCTCCCCCGCCGAGGCGGTGATGAACGAGACGGCGTTCTTTGACGAGACGCTGCACCAGGCGCTGCGGGAGCGGTTTTCCTGCCACCTGGAAAAGCTGCCCGCCGCCCGGTTTACCCCGGAGGAGGCGGAGAAGAAGGTGCGCGCCCAGTTCGGGCAGGACGCGCTGGAGCGCCTGCCCCGGGACAACATGACGCCGCTGCTGGCGCTGGGCGGCCTGCTGGGCTATCTCTACGAGACGCAGAAGACCGATCTGGGCCACCTCGACCAGCTGACGTGGTACCGCACCGGCCAGTACATGGAGCTGGATCTGGCCGCCCGCCGCAATCTGGAGCTGACGGAGACGCTGCGGGGCAAGGAGAAGCGCGGCAGTCTGCTGTGGGTGCTGGACAAGACCAAGACCGCCATGGGCGCCCGGAATCTCCGGGCGTGGCTGCAGCAGCCGCTGGTGGACGTGGCCGCCATCGACCGGCGGCTCAGCGCCGTGGCGGCGCTGGCGGAGCACACCGTAGCCCGGGAGGAGCTGATACTGGCCCTCAGCGGCATCGCGGATATGGAGCGGCTCATCGGCCGGGTGGTCTACGGCTCCGCCGGCGGGCGGGATCTGGTGTCCCTCCGCGCCTCCATGGAGCGGCTGCCCGCCGTGAAGGCCCAGCTGGCATCGTTTCCCACCGGAGCGCTGCACCAGCTGGATCAGCAGCTGGAGGATCTCAACGATCTGGCGGCCCTCATCGGGCAGACGCTGGTGGACGAGCCGCCGTTCTCCGTCCGGGAGGGCGAGATGATCCGGGACGGCTTCGACCCGGAGGTGGATCGCCTGCGCGGCATCCTCCACGGCGGCAAGAGCTTTCTGGCGCAGATGGAGGCGGAGGAAAAGGAAAAGACCGGCATCCGCACCCTGAAGATCGGCTACAATAAGGTATTCGGCTATTATATCGAGGTATCCAATTCCTTCAAGGATCAGGTGCCCGCCCACTATATCCGCAAGCAGACGCTGGTCAACGGCGAGCGCTACATCACCCAGGAGCTGAAGGATCTGGAGCACGACGTGCTCACCGCCAAGGACCGGGACGCCGCGCTGGAGTACGAGCTGTTCGCCGCCCTGCGCACCAGGCTGGCGGAGGCCGTCACCCGTGTGCAGCTGGCCGCGTCCCTTGTCGCCCAGCTGGATACGCTTTGCTCCTTTGCCGCCGTGGCGGTGAAGAACAACTACTGCCGCCCCAGCGTGGACGAGTCCGGCGTCATCGAGATACAGGCCGGCCGTCACCCGGTGGTGGAGAAGATGCGCCCTGACGCCCTGTTCGTCCCCAACGACACCTTGATGGGTGCCAAGGAGGAGCGGGTCAGCATCATCACCGGCCCCAATATGGCCGGTAAGTCCACCTATATGCGGCAGGTGGCGCTGATCGTCCTGATGGCGCAGGTGGGCAGCTTCGTTCCCGCCCGCAGCGCCCACATCGGCGTGGTGGATCGCATCTTCACCCGCATCGGCGCCAGCGACGACCTGTCCGCCGGACAGTCCACCTTTATGGTGGAGATGACGGAGGTGTCCGACATCCTCCGCACCGCCACCAAGAACAGCCTGCTGATCCTGGACGAGATCGGCCGGGGCACCTCCACCTTTGATGGGATGTCTATCGCCCGGGCGGTGCTGGAGCACTGTGCCGAAAAGCTGAAGGCCAAGACGCTGTTCGCCACCCACTACCACGAGCTGACGGCGCTGGAGCAGACGCTGCCCAACGTCCGCAACTATAATATCGCCGTCCGCGCCCGGGGCGAGGACATCATCTTCCTGCGTAAGATCGTCCCCGGCGGGGCCGACCGCAGCTACGGCATTGAGGTAGCCAAGCTGGCGGGGCTGCCCGACAGCGTGCTCAAGCGCGCCCGGGCCATTCTGGAGGAGCTGGAGAGCCAGTCCGGCCGTCCCGCGCCCGCCGCCGCGCCGGACGATCAGCTGTCGCTGTCGGCCATGGCCGAGAGCGAGACGGCAGACATCATCCGCCGGACGCAGGTGGACTCCCTCAGTCCGCTGGAGGCGCTGAACCTGCTGTACGAGCTGAAGAAGCGGCTCGGCTGATCCGGGCGCGGATATCCTGCAATTACCCTGCAAATATCCTGCAAATATCCTGAAGCCGGCCTGCAATTTTTTGAAGGTATTTTGAAATTATTTTACGCCGCCGCGAGACGGCGCCGTCCCCTGAAAGGAGGCCCACCCATGCCCCAGATACAACAGCTCCCGCCCCATCTGGCCGATCTGATCGCCGCCGGCGAGGTGGTGGAGCGTCCCGCCTCCGTGTGCAAAGAGCTTCTGGAAAACGCGCTGGACGCCGGCGCGTCCGCCATCTCGGCGGAGCTGGAGCGGGGCGGCCTGACCTATATCCGCATCACGGACAACGGCTGCGGCATCGCGCCGGAGCAGCTGCCCACCGCCTTCCTGCGCCACGCCACCAGCAAGCTGCGCCGCCCGGAGGATCTGGCCGCCATCGGTACGCTGGGCTTCCGGGGCGAGGCGCTGGCCGCCATCGCCGCCGTGTCGCGGGTGGACATCTTCTCCCGCCAGACCGGCGCGGACTGCGGCGCCATGCTCCATCTGGAGGGCGGCGTACCGGAAACCGTCACCGAGGCCGGATGCCCCGACGGTACCACCGTATGCGTCCGCGACCTGTTCTACAACACCCCCGCCCGGATGAAGTTCATGAAGAAGGACTCCGCCGAGGGCGCCGCCGCGTCCGGCGTGGTGACACAGCTGGCGCTGAGCCATCCCGACGTATCCTTCAAGCTGCTGCGGGACGGGCAGGAGATCCTCCACACCCCCGGCGACGGACAGCTGCTGTCCGCCATTTACGCCGCGCTGGGCCGTGACTTCGCCGCCGGTCTGATGCCCGTCAGCGGCAGCGGCGGCGCGGTGCGGGTGGAGGGCTTCGTCACAAAGCCTCTGGCCGGACACGGCACCCGGGGACGCCAGCTGTTCTTCGTCAACGGACGGCTGGTCAAGAGCCAGCTGCTGGCCGCCGCCGTGGAGGAGGCCTACCGCAATCGGCTGCTGAAGGGCAAGTTCCCCGGCTGCGTCCTGCATATCACGCTGCCGGTCAACGAGGTGGACGTGAACGTGCACCCCGCTAAAACCATCGTAAAATTTGTGTCCGATAAGACCGTGTTCGACGCGGTACACTACACCGTGAAGGACGCGCTGGATCGGGAGGGCCAGCCCGCCGCGGCGGAGAAAAAGCCCTTCTACCAGACCATGACGGCCCGGGAATTCCGGGAGACGGCTCCCGCCCCGCAGGGCGTGAAGCTGCCCTTTGTCAGCGGCAGACCCGTCGGCTCCGCCGGAGCCGACCATCCCACCGCCAACCGTTTTGCTCCCGCCGGACAGACGGTACAGCCGCCCCGCGAGACGGCGCAGCCCGCCGGCGGTGCGCCGCAGGGCGAGGTATGGCAGGTACGGGACGCTGCGCCGGAGACCGGGAAGGCCTTCACCGTCCCCAGCGGACGGGAGGGCGCGGTGTACCGCATCACGCCGCCGGAGACAGACGCTCCCGGTGAAACGGCCACCGGCGCGGAGGACGCTGCCGCCGTGACAGAAAGCGCGGCGGATACGGCGCAGACCGTGCGCGGCGGCGAAAGCGCCGCGCCGGAGGACACCGGACATGTCCAGCAGGCGCTGGAGATGCCGGAGGAGGCCGGGCTGGGCGAAACGCCGTGGCGCATCGCCGGTGAGGTGCTGAAAACCTACATCATCTGCGAGGACGGGGAGCAGAATGTGTGGCTCATCGACAAGCACGCCGCCCACGAGCGCATCCGCTTCGACGCGCTGAAGGCTGACCCCGTGCCGCCCATGGCCCAGCAGCTGCTGACCCCCGCCGCCGTGACGCTGACCGCCGAGGAGTACGGCGCGGTGCTGGAGCAGCTGGACGTGCTGGCCGGCTACGGCTTTTTGTGCGAGGACTTCGGGGACGGCGCCGTGCTGGTGCGGGAGATCCCCGACTACATACGGGCGGAGGATGCCGCCGCCACGCTGGAGGAGTTGGCACGGAAGCTGCTTTTGCAGCGGGCCGACCCCGACGGTGCGCGGGACGAGCTGCTGCACACCATGGCCTGCAAGTCCGCCATCAAGGCGGGCATGACCACCGGCGACGCCGAGCTGGCGGCGCTGGTGCGGCAGGTGCAGTCCGGCGCTGTCCGGTACTGCCCCCACGGCAGGCCGGTGGCGGTGAAGCTGCGGAAATACGAAGTGGAGAAGATGTTCAAGCGGGCGTGACGCTCCCTTGAACCGCCGGAGGTGAAGCAAATGGCACAGCGGGTGGTCTGCGTGGTGGGCCCTACCGCGTCGGGCAAGACAAAAATGGGCGTGGCGCTGGCCAAGCGCTTCAACGGTGAGGTGGTGTCCGTGGACTCCATGCAGATCTACCGGGGCATGGAGATCGGCACCGCCGCCCCCACACCGGAGGAGATGGCGGGGGTGCCCCACCACATGATCGGCGTGGCCGACCCGGCGGAAAGCTGGTCGGTATCCCGCTTCACGCAGGAGGCCGACCGGTGCATACAGGACATCCTGCGCCGGGGGAAGCTGCCCGTGCTGGTGGGCGGCACCGGATTGTATCTGGACGCGCTGGTGCGGGGCCAGACGTTTGCCGCCGGACAGCAGGGCGGCGCGGTACGGCTGGCATTGCAGCAGCGGCTGGCCCGGGAGGGCGCTGCGGCGCTGCTGGAGGAGCTGGCGGCGATCGACCCGGAGACGGCGGCACGGCTGCACCTGCGGGACGAAAAGCGCATTCTCCGGGCGCTGGAGGTCTACCGGGAGACGGGTGAGACTATCAGCGAGCATGACCGGAAAAGCCGGGAGATGCCTGACCGCTACGACGCCCTGTACATCGGACTAAGCTTCCGGGACCGGCAGGAGCTGCGTGACCGCATTGACCGGCGAGTGGACATTATGGTGGAACAGGGCCTTCTGGACGAGGTGCGGCAGCTGCTGACCGGCGGCCTGCCCCGTGACGCCACAGCCCTGCAGGCCATCGGCTTCAAGCAGTTTCTGGCGGTGGCCGATGGGACGGCCACCGAGGCGGAGGCCGTGGAGGAGGTCAAGCTCCGGTCGCGGCAGTACGCCAAGCGGCAGCTGACATGGCTGCGGCGAAATCCCCGCATCCACTGGATCCTGTGGGGAAAAGAGCCTGATTTTCCGTGGGCTCTCCAAAATGCGACAGAATTCCTTACCGCCGCCGGCGTATGCTGAGAGCGGCGGACGGAGGACAGGCGATCGTCCGCACAAAGATAGCAAGGAGCAGACGATATGCAAAAGACAAACAACCTGCAGGAGATCTTTCTCACCCGCGCACGGAAGCAGAACATTCCCGTGACCATGTTTCTGGTCAACGGCTTCCAGCTGCGGGGCACCATCACCGGCTTTGACTGCTTCGTGGTCATTCTGGACTCCGAGGGCAGGCAGCAGGTCATCTACAAGCACGCTATTTCCACCATCGCGCCGCTGCGGCCGGTGGAGCTGCGGGAGGACGGGACGGAGGACGCCTTCTGACCTCCGGCAGGCACATACCAGAGATAAAAGGAAAGCACCATGAGAAAAACATCGCCCCTTATGAAAATACTGCCCATCGCCGTGCTGGCGGCGGTGCTGTTCTACTTCGCCGTGCAGCTGTACAACTATCTGTCCGACCCGGTGAGCACCACGCTGGTGACGGAGGGGCAGGCGGAGGACACCATCGCCCTCAACGGCTGGCTGCTGCGGGACGAGGAGGTGCTGCCCGCCCAGAGCGGCACCCTCAGCCGGGAGCGGCAGGAGGGCGACCGCGTAGGCGTGGGGCAGGTACTGGCCACGGTGTACGCCGACGACGGGGCCTTGCAGACCGTCAGCCAGATCGAGACGCTGGAGCTGCAGCTGCAGCAGCTGCAGTTCGCGCTGACCTCCTACCTCGACCCGGACGCAGCGCTGAAGCTGGACACGTCCATCACCGGCGACATCCTGACGCTGCGGCAGACCCTGACCGGCGGCGACTACACCGCCGCGGACAGCGACATCGCCCAGCTGAAGGCCGCCGTGCTCAAGCGCGACCATCCCTACACCTCTCAGGAGGAGATCGAGACGGAGATCAAGGCGGTGGAGGGCCAGATCAGCAGCCTGAAGGCCTCCCTGTCCGGGGCGGCCACCGTCACCGCCAAGGCGGCGGGGACGTACTCTGCCGTGTGTGACGGGTATGAGACGGTACTGACCACCGCGTTTCTGGAGGACGTGACGCCGGGAAAGCTGGCGCGGCTCCAGCCCGCCGGGACGGAGAGCAGCATGGGCAAGCTCATCTACGGCGACACATGGTACTATGTGGTGTCACTGCCGGAGGAGCAGGCCGCCCAGCTGAAGGCGCTGGGCACCGTGACGCTGCGGTTCGCCAAGGGGTTTGACCAGAACCTGCGGATGCAGGTGGCGAACGTGTCCGCCGCGGAGAACGGGCAGGCGGCGGTAACGCTGTCCTGCCGGAAATATCTGGCCCAGACCACGCTGCTGCGGCATCAGGCGGCGGATGTGATCCTGCGCACCTACGAGGGGCTGCGGGTGCCGTCCAACGCCCTGCGGGTCAGTGAGGAGGGCGTCACCGGCGTGTACTGTCTGGACGGCGTCACCGCCGCGTTCCGGCCGGTGACGGTACTGTATCAGGGCCAGGGCTACGCGCTGGTGCGGCCCGCCGACGGCGCGGCCGATACGCGAACGCTGCGGGCCGGGGACGAGGTCATCGCCTCCGCCGGGGCGCTGCACGACGGAAAGGTCATTCAATAACGGACAGGCGTCCGGGCAGAAATACAAGCGAGGAGGAGCTTCTCATGTCTATTGCGGAAAACATTGCGGCCATCCGCCGCCAGATCGACGAGGCGGCCCGTGAGACGGGGCGCACCGGGGCGGACATCACGCTGGTGGGCGCCAGTAAGATGAACGATGCGGCGGCCTGCCAGGAGGCCATCCGGGCCGGTATCGACGCGCTGGGTGAGAACCGGGTGCAGGAGATGACGGCCAAGCTGCCGGAGCATGCCTACGACGGCGCGCCGCTGCACTTTATCGGCCATCTGCAGCGCAACAAGGTCAGGCAGGTGGTGGGCAAGGCGGCGCTGATCCACTCCGTGGGCTCCGTGGAGCTGCTGGAGGAGATCCAGCGGCAGGCGGAGAAGCTGGACATCGTGCAGGATATCCTGCTGGAGGTGAACATCGGCGGCGAGGAGGCCAAGAGCGGCTTCGCACCGGAGGCCATCGCCGATGCCGCCGCGCGGGCCGGAGATTTGCGGCATGTGCGGCTGCGGGGACTGATGACCATTCCGCCCGCGGACGCCTCCCGGGAGGAAAATATGGCGTATCTGCAAAAAGTACACGCCCTGTATGTTGACATAAATCAAAAAATGTACGATAATAAATTAGATTGTCTTTCTATGGGCATGAGCGGCGATTTTGCCGACGCCATCCGTGCGGGCAGCAATATCGTCCGCGTGGGCACCGCCATTTTCGGCGCCAGAGACTATACAAAATAACGCGGGAGGTATTTTTCGATGGGCTTCATGGACGAGCTGAAAAAGATCATTCATCCCTATGACGATGAGGATTACGATTACGAGGAGGACTTCGAGGAGCCGGTGAAGGAGTCCCGCTCCCCCTTCGAGGAGCGCCGGGAGGATCGCCGCAGCGAGGAGCGGCGCAGCGAGGATCGCCACAACAAGGTGGTGAACATCCACGCCACCACCCAGCTGAAGGTGGTGCTGGTGAAGCCCGAGCGCTTCGAGAACGCCTCCGAGATCGCAGACCACCTGAAGGAGAAGCGGACGGTGGTGCTGAATCTGGAATCCACCAACAAGGATGTGGCCCGGCGGCTCATCGACTTCCTGTCCGGCGTGGCCTACGCCGGTGAGGGCAAGATCAAGAAGGTAGCGGCCAACACCTATATCATCACGCCGTACTCCGTGGATATCATGGGCGACCTCATTGATGAGCTGGAGAACAACGGCCTGTACCTGTAAGACAAGAGAAAGGGATCGGAGGGATCATCCATGTTTACACCACAGGAAGTTTCTGAAAAGGTATTCCCCAAGGCATCGTTCGGCGGCGGCGGTTACAGCATGGGCGCCGTGGACGAGTTTCTGGATGCGCTGACCGAGGACTACACCGCGCTGTTCAAGGAGAATGTGACGCTGAAGACCAAGCTGAAGGTGCTGGCGGAGAAGGTGGAGGAGTACCGCTCCACCGAGGACGCCATGCGGCAGACACTGCTGACGGCCCAGAAGATGGCCGCCAAGCTGGTGCAGGAGGCGCAGACCGAGAAGGAGCAGCTGCTGGCCGGGGCCAGAGCCGAGGCCGAGGCCGAGGTACGGCGTCTGGACGACGAGAAGAAGGCCGCCCAGCAGAAGCTGGTGATGGCACAGGAGAAGCTGGCGGACTTTATCCGCCGCTCCGACGAGCTGTGTCAGGCGCAGTCCGCGTTTCTGCAGACGCTGCCGGAGCTGGATCTGGTACCGGCTGCGCCGGCAGAACCGGCGGCGGAGCCAGCTCCCCAGCCCGACAAGGCCGTGGAGAACATCGAGCAGGACATCCTGACCCAGTTCGATGCGGCGGTGACGGAGGAGCCGAAGCCGGGGACGCCGGCCATCGACGACGCGCCCACCGTACAGTTCCCGCCGGTGAACGGCAGCGCCGCGCCCGGCAGCGGATTTTCCTTCGATCTGGGCGATTTGAAGTTCGGCCGGAACTACAAGGGTAAGGAATAACAACGGACAACGAAAAAGGCGGCCTGCGGCCGCCTTTTTTCAGGAGAACGCCGCTGCCGGAGATACTGTGCGGCACGGAGAGAAGCAAGGAGGAGAGCCGATGACGGACAGACCCATTATCGCGCTGCTGTACGATTTCGACAAGACGCTGTGCACCACCGACATGGAGGACTACGCCTTTATCCCAGCGCTGGGTTACACCCCGGCGGAGTTCTGGGCCAAGGCCAACACCTTCGGGCGGGACAACCGGATGGACGGCCTGCTGGCCTATATGTACACCATGATCGAGGAGTGCCGCGCCCAGAGCAAACGGCTCGACCGGGAGTTTCTGGTGCGCTGCGGCCACAGCATGGAGCTGTTCCCCGGCGTGCGGGAGTGGTTCCGCCGCATCAATGACTTTGGGGAGACGCAGGGCGTCACCATCGAGCACTATGTCATCTCCTCCGGTCTGCGGGAGATCATCGAGGGCAGCGGCATCGCCCACGAGTTCCAGGAGATCTACGCCTGCGAGTTCTTCTACGACCGCGAGGGACTGGCAACATGGCCCAAGCTGGATGTCAACTTCACCAACAAGACCCAGTTCGTCTACCGCATCAACAAGGGCGTGCTGGATGTGTCCGACGACAAGACGCTGAACGACTCCATGCCCGACGACAGCAAGCGCATCCCCTTCACCAACATGATCTATGTGGGGGACGGCCTTTCCGACGTGCCGTGCATGAAGATGATGCGGGCCTACGGCGGGCAGGCCATCGCCGTGTATCAGGCCGGCAACCGCGCCGGTGTGGAGGATCTGCTGAGCAAGGGACGGGTGGACTTCATCTTTCCCGCCGACTACCGAGAGGGCACCGGGCTGGACAGCACTGTGAAGAACATCATCCGGAAAATGGCCATCAGCGACGCCCTCACCGCCGAGAATGCCCAGCAGCTGCAGGCCATCGGCCGGGGCGACCTGCCGGAGCAGGTGGGACTATTTGAGTAAGGCGATCGCAAAGGACAAGGTAAAAACGTCCGCGCACGGTGTGCGCGGACGTTTTTTATGGGCAGTCACTCGAACAGGTGGATGCCGTCCACCGTGCGGAGGTGGACCCGGAGATCGGCCAGCAGCTGCTCCGAGGCATCGGAGAGGGGGCGGCCCTTGGGCGTCACCAGATAGAACGTGCGGTCGGCGGGGGCGTCGGTCAGGCGCAGGGAACGGATGGTGGGAAACTGGCGGACGGAATGGCCCGCCGCTGCGGCGGGACAGATGACCCAGCGCCGCCCGCAGGAGGGCAGCGTCTCCGCCAGCTGGGGAATATCGGTATACAGCAGCGGGCGGGCGTCCATGCCGTACCAGCAGTCGTGCCACTGGAGGATCTCCGGCTGGCCGGAGACGAGTATCTCATCCTCCACCCGGAGCATGGAGGGATGTACCGTGTCCGGCAGCGCCAGATCCATCGGCACCACCAGAAAGAAGGACTCCCGGAACAGGGGGCGGGCCTCGATCTGCAGGTCGTAGTGCAGGTCGCCGTCTACAATGGCCATGTCTGCGTCGCCCCGCGCCACGGCCGCCACCGTCTCATAGATGCGCATCGATTCCACCCACAGGGATACCGGCAGCCCCCGCTCCAGAAAGCGCTGATACACCGGCGGCAGGATATACTGATTGGCGGTATAGACGGCGATGATGTGCAGAAACTCCCGCCGCTCTGCGGAGGAAAAGGTCTGCGTCTCTGTCAATAGGTTCTGCCACCGGCGGGCCAGCGGCAGAAAGCGCTGCCCGGCCTCCGTTAAGGTGATGTGACGCTGCCCCTTGCCGCGCCGGAACAGCGCCGCACCCACCTCCGCCTCCAGCGCCTGTATTCGGGCCGTCAGGGTGGGCTGGGTAATGAACAGCGCTTCTGCCGCTGCCGTCATGGTGCCGTGATCCAGCACAGCGAAGAAAGTTTCAATATCCAGGGTGGTCATGCGCGTCCTCCAATTATAGATTTAGTCTATATTATACACGTTAATAATCAATTTTACAAGCATAACTTTTGGTGCTATGATGACCTCACAATTAAGAAAGGAGTTGTTCCCTATGACAAAAACCAAATCTTCCACTGTTTCCCTGCTGGCTATCGCCGCGGTGGTCGTCACCGCCATTATCATCTATACTATGGCGTGCCTGCTGACGGGGAACATCACCCCGGTCGTCCGCGTGTGTGCCATGCTGCTTCCGGTGTGGTTCGTGGCGGAGCTGAACCTGCTGTGTACTTTGTTCTGACATCACACTTTCACTTTTCTCTCTACCATAACAGGAAGCCGGACGCCCTTGGCGTCCGGCTTCCTGTTATTTATATGTTACTGCATGACCTGCCGGATGACGCGGATAAAACGGCCGCGGTCGTAGATCACCGGCACGGGGTAGGTGGGGTTGGCCTCCGCCGCCGCCCACGCCGCCATACGGAGCAGATCCGCCTCCCGGATGCAGGTGAAGCCGGTGGGGATACCCAAACGGGCATTCATGGCCAGAATGGCGTCGATAAAGGCGTTGGCTCTGGCCGCCTCGGTGTCGCCGGACAGTCCCACCAGCTCCGCCAGACGGGACAGCCGCCGGTGCGCCGCCGTGCCGTAGTCTCGGAGGATCACGGGCAGCAGCACCGCGTTGGCAAGACCGTGGCCCACGCCGTACAGGCCGCCCAGCGTGTGGGCGATGGCGTGGACGTTGCCCACGCTGGCACGGGTAAAGGCCGCGCCGGCCTGATAGGAGGCGGTGAGCAGCGCCTGCCGGGCGTCCACGTCCTCACCGTGGGCGCAGGCGCGCTCCAGCGTTTGGAAGATGGTGACAACGGCTTCCTCCGCCAGACGGTTCGTCTCGCGGGTGGGGTAAAAGCGGCTGAGGTAGGCCTCCACCGCGTGGGTCAGGGCATCCATGCCCGTTTCGGCGGTGGTCTGCGGCGGCAGGGACACGGTGAGCAGCGGATCCAGCACGGCGCAGCGGGGGATCAGGCACAGGTCGCTGACGGCGTACTTGTGGTGGTCAGGGCCGGTGACCACGGCGGCGATGGTGGTCTCCGAGCCGGTGCCGGCGGTAGTGGGCACGGCGATGAGGGGCGGGATGTGGCGACGCACCTTCAGAAGCCCGGCCAGCTGGGGCAGGGTCTTGCCGGGGCGGGCCACCAGCGCCGCCGCAGCCTTGGCGGTGTCCATGGGACTGCCGCCGCCCACGGCCACCAGACTGTCGCAGCCCTCACGGCGGTACAGCGCGGCGGCGGCCTCCACGGCGGACGCCGGCGGGTTCGGCCGGATATCAGAGAACAGGACATAGCTCTCCAGCTGCGCCAGCATCTGCCGGAAGGCGGGATCGGCGCACTGGCGGTGGCTGGCCGCCACCAGCGGGCGGCGGACGCCGTACTCCGTCAGCAGGGACGGGACGCGGGCAAGGCTGCCGGGGCCGACCACCGTCTCCGGCCAGCGCCACGGCAGCAGCCGGGCGCCCGCACCGAAAACGCACTGGTAGACACGATACCAGAGATGGAGCAGATTCAAGAAAAAGCCTCCCTTCGTTTTCTCTATTATGGGGAATAACGGCGCCTCTTGCAAGGAAAAAGGGGGCGGCACCGCCGCCCCCTCTGGAATTGTATCAAACGGTCACTCCGCTGTTTCAATCAGTCCGTAGCCGCCGTTGTTGCGGTGGTACACCACGCAGATGGCGTTGTCATCAATGCGGCGGAATACATAGAAGGAGTGATCCAGCAGGTTCATCTGCAGGATGGCCTCGTCCGTGGTCATGGGCTTGACAGCAAAGCGCTTGGTGCGGATGATGTCGAAGTCGTTGTCCTCCACCACGTCGAACTCTGCGGGAACGGAGGAGACAAGGGCGTCGGCCCGCAGGTTCTTGGCCAACCGCGTCTTGTTCTTGCGGATGCGGCGGTCGATGAGGCTGACAGCCTCGTCAATGGCGCCGCGCATATCGCCGTCGGGATCCTCCGTCTGGGCGCGGAACAACGTGCCGTTGGTGCTGCGGATGGTCAGCTCCACCACGCAGCGGTTCTTCTTCTCCACGGCAAAGGTCACAAAGGCGTCTGCCTCCTCCGGAAAATACTTGTCCAGCTTGCTGATCTTCTTTTCCGCGTATTCCTTGATGGAGTCGTTGAGGGAGATTTTCTTGCAGGCGAATGTGAACTTCATAGTACTTGCTCCTTTCGTCAGTGCGGTAAACACAGAGCAGGGTCGGGGAGCCGTTTCCCTTTATCCTTGCCCGTATTATAGCAAATCGCAGTAGGTTTGAAAAGCGGTTTTGAGAGAATTTGTGAAAACTTCACAAAGTGTTTGCAATTTGGGCAGATTCGACAGGATGTCCGAAAAGTCGCGGAAATGCGGCAAAACCTCCTATTTACACGGGGACGGGCTTGCGTTACTATAATAGAGGAAGCTTTCCAATATCCCACCCGCTTGGGCCGCTCTGCTTGCAGGGCGGCTCCTTTTTTGTGAAAAAGAGAGACGGCAGGGCGCCGTCCCTCCTGTTTCAGGTATCCAGTTTCTCGGCAAGCGCCTTGTCCAGCCGCACCGCGCCGTAGAGATTTTTGGCCGAGCAGCCCGCGCGGCCACCGCCGGCGCAGGCGCAGGCGCAGGCACAGGCGCAGCTGCTGGCGCAGGCGCAGTGCCCGCCGCCGCCGAAGCCGCCGCCGCCAAATCCGCCGCCGCGGCTGCCGCCGCCGAAGCCGCCACCGCCGCTGCGGGGCGGGCGGGGCCGCGTCTTGGTGCCCACGCTGCCGGGACGGGGCTTGCCGTCAGGCCCGGCGGGGTACCAGAGATGGTTGACGAACACATAGCGGGTGCCGAAGCCGCCGGCGTAGCCGCCGCCCAGCTTCCGGAGGATCCGCACCACCACCCAAACGATGAAGATGGTGATGATCAGTGTCAGGAACAGGGCAGCCATGCCTGTGTCCTCGTCCTCGTCGTACCAGTCGTCGTATCCACTGTTGTCGGGTTGGCTGCCGATGCTGTTCTCCGGAGACAGGGCCGTGGGCCAGTCGGTGTAGCGCACACGGACGGTCATGGTCTGGCCGTAGTCCAGACCGCTGGCGGTCATGGCCAGCAGGCCGTCCTGCCGCGTCACGTCGCCGTCGGCGGTGGAGGTATCGCTGAAGTCGCCGGTCAGGCCGGCGGGGTCGATCCACAACAGGGTCATGGCCCCTATCTTGGCCTCGTCGAACCAGCCGGGGGTGTAGTCGTAGGTCACGGTGTCGCCGTCCAGCCCATACATATACTCCTGCACCCATGAGTAGGAGAAGGTGAACGTCTCGCCCTGCTCGTAGGCGCGATCCAGATAGACGTACATGTAGCTGTTGTCGAAGGACAGGCGCTCGATGTTGTCCGTCAGGGCCGTCTCCTCCCGGATGGAGCCGTTGGGCACGCCGATCTTCAGCTCTTGGTTGTAGGGCAGCTCCTCCAGCGCCGTCCACGTCAGGGAGACGGTGATGTTCAGGCTGCCGTCGTCGGTGTTGGGCTGGACGCTCACGCTGTAGTCGTTGATATAGTCGTAGTCCGCCCACGCGGTGACGGTACAGCATAGCGCCGTCAGCAGGGTCAGCAGCAGGATATGCAGTTTTTTCAGCATGTGGCCCCCTCCTCCCTGTTGCCGGTGCGCAGCTGACAGATATGCGCCATCTTCGCGCTCTCCGCCCGGATGGCGGCGCAGCGCTGGCTGTTCCAGATGGCGCTCCAGTCGTCGGTGAGTATATTGCCCAGAGAGGCGCTGCTGAGCCAGCTCTGGCAGGGGATAACGCTGCCGTCCGGGGCGACGGCCATGTTGGAGAGGCAGGCCCCGCAGCTGGGGATCAGGTGCAGGCCCAAGGCGTAGAGCGTCTCCTCCGGCAGCCAGCCGGGGCTGGTGAAGTCCAGCTCCATGCCCAGCTCCTCCACCGCGGGGGCGGCGGCGCGCAGCACGTCCGTCAGCCCCTGCTCCGTCAGGCAGGTGGCGCGGCTCTCCGCCCCCTCGGCGCTGCCGGAGGGGATCAGGCCGGAGCAGGTGGCGTAGCGCACGCCCAGACCGGCGGCGAAGCGCAGGGTGGCGGCGTAGTCGGTGTTCAGGCTGCACAGTGGCGTGTTCACCGACACGATGAGCCCCGCCTCCACGGCGTTCCGGATGCCCTGCACCGTTTTTTCAAAGCCGTCCGTCCCCACCAGTGTGTTGTGAACGGCGGGGTCGGCGCTGTACAGCGTGACCTGCACGCTGTCAAGGCTGGCGTCGTACAGCTTGGCGCACAGCTCCGGGGTCAGCAGCTGGCCGTTGGTGTTCAGGCGGGTGACGAACCACTGGGCCGCGTCCACCAGCTCCGCCAGATCGGCCCGGAGGGTGGGCTCGCCGCCGGTGAACGTCACCTGCGGGATATTGGCGGCCTGCAGGCGGCGGAGGATATCCAGCCACTGCTGGGTGGTCAGCTCCGGCGCGTCGGCCAGCGACTGACCGGCGGCGTAGCAATGCAGGCACTTCTGGTTGCAGTGCCACGCGCCGTCACGGTGCATGGCGCTGACCATCAGATCCATGCGGTGGGGCGCGGTCATCTGGGAGGCATATTCACCCAGCGAGAGGACGCCCACCTCCGCCTCCGGCTCCCGTCCCTGGGCGATGGCCACCAGCGAGGTGAGCATCAGGGCCAGATCGTCGGCCAGATCGGCCTTTTTGGTAAAGGGATAGGTTTTATGGGTCGCGGCCACGGCGGCGTCCGCCATGGCACGCCAGTCGGACTCGCCGATCTCCAGACCGGCGAAGGGCTCCAGCCTGTCCATGAAGTTGGCCAGCAGAATGGCCCATGACAGATTCAGCGGCACCAGCTTGTCGCCGTTGAGCAGCAGCAGGAACGGCGCGGACGGCGCATCCTCCCGGGGCGGGATCATGTGGATGCGGACGGCGCCCCGGCCCTTTGGATCCAGCGTGATGTGCCGCACGCAGCGCAGGTGCTGCCGGCGGTAGCGCTGTTCCAGAAACGTAGGCATAGGCGTTCCTCCTTTCGTTGCCGCCAGTATAACATACGGGCGGAAAAATGGCAACAGAAACGCCCCGCCTTGCGGCGGGTGATGGAACGCGAAAGGGAACCCTGACGGTTCCCTTTCACACTATCCTTCCCTCCGATCCTTGTGGGAAATCAGGTTTTTTTGCCAAACGACAGCGCCCCGCCTTGCGGCGGGGCGCTGTATAGGCGTACCAATTCCGTATCAGTCGTTGACATCGTAGAAGATGCGCTCGCCCTCCTCGGCCAGTCCCAGCAGGTCGCGGGCCAGTCCCTTGATGAAGTCGGGGTCATCCTTCTTGCTCAGGTCGGAGCGCAGCGCCTCGTTCTCCTGCGTTTTTTCCTCCATCTGCTGGGTCAGCGCCGCTTCCTGCGCCCGGACATCCCTCAGGCGTCCGTAGACGTTGACGCTCTCCATGCCCACCACCACGATGAGGACGGCCAGCACCAGCAGCAGTACGGTGTTGGATCTCTTTTTGCGGGTCTTTTTCTGTGCCATGGCTGTCCGCTCCCTTCCGCGGCCGCCGGGGCCGCTTGCTGTCTTTTATTGTAGCGCAGGTGCGGCGAAAAGAAAAGTGTTTTTTCAGGAAAGCGGCGGCTTTTTTCAGCCAGCGGGCCGCCAGCGCCGCCGGACGGCACAGCAGACGGCACAGCGCCACCGCCGCGTCCAGCCAGAAGTCCCACAGGGGCCGCAGCAGCGGCGGCAGCGTCAGGCTATACAGCAGCGCACCCAGCGCCACGCCGGTGAGCATATACAGCCGCAGCTCCCCCTGCCCGATGCGCAGGGCGAACCACAGCAGCAGAAAACCCAGCACGGCGATATACAGGCCGTCCAGCAGGCCGGTGAGCTGCCGGTCGCGGCGGCGGCGGAGCCGCACGGTGCGCAGCAGGTCGTAGACCATGGCAGAGGCGGCCCCCAGCGCGGCGGCGGTGAGGTAGGCCGTGAGCTGCTGGGGCACATGGTTCTCCATGTCAGCCGAACAGGCGGGACAGGAACGAGCCCTGCCGCACCTCCGTGTCCTCGTAGTTCACGGCGTCGATGCGGCCGTCTACCTGCATCTCGCCGCCGTCCAGAGACAGCTTGCCGATGTGCAGCTCCTCCCCGGTGATAATGAGCGTGCCGGCGCTGGTGGTGGTGACGATGCAGTTCTCGTCGAACCGCACCACGTCCTCCACGCCGGAGACGCTCAGCTTCTCCCGCCCCTCCAGCTGGAGGCGGTGATAGGCGGCTGCGCCGCCGTCGGTCATGTCGTAAGGCATCAGAAAAGCGCTCCCTCCCACACAGTTTTCACTGTATCGTATGAGGGAACGCCCGGGTTTATGACAGTTTGTCCGGCTGGGGCGCGGCTTCGCGGTACATGGCCGCCGCCGCGTCCTTGCCCACGTTTTCCGCCACGCTGACCACCTCCACCGTCAGGGTCTTCTGGCCGAAGCGGATGGAGATGACGTCGCCCGCCTTTACATCGTAGGACGCGCGCTGCACCCGGCCGTTGACGGTAACGCGCTCGTTGTCGCAGGCCTCGTTGGCCACGGTGCGGCGCTTGATGAGCCGGGACACCTTCAGATATTTATCAAGACGCATAGCAGTTCTCCTTTGAAATGGTAAAAGGAGCCGGTGTGGCGTCACACCGGCTCCCGTGAAGGCATCATTACTCAGCAACGGCGTCCTTCAGAGCCTTGCCGGCCTTGAAGGCGGGCACCTTGGAGGCGGGGATCTCCACGGTCTCCTTGGTACGGGGATTCAGACCGGTGCGGGCGGCGCGCTTCTTCGTCTCGAAGGAGCCAAAGCCCACCAGCTGCACCTTCTCCTCGGCCTTCAGGGTCTCAGTGATGGTCAGCAGGGTCGCGTTGACGGCGGCCTCGGTATCCTTCTTGGACAGGCCGGTCTTCTCTGCCACGGCGGCGATCAGTTCGGTTTTATTCATGATAGTTCCTCCCAAATTTTTTCATTTGTTGGCGCCGTCCCACCGGGCGGCATATCTCAAAACGATCGAGATCGCATTAAGAACATTTGGCTCCGTTCCAAAGGGCGGTCATCTCCTCCAGCGTCAGCTGGGAGACCTCCCTCCCCTGCGCCGCCGCGCCTTCCTCGACGGCGCGGAAGCGGCGGATGAATTTTTCGCAGGTGCCGTTGACCGCATCCTCCGGGTCGCAGCCGCAGAAGCGGCCCACCTTCACGGCGGCGAACAGCACGTCGCCCAGCTCGTCCGGCACATTGCCGCCATCCTCCACGGCGCGGCGCAGCTCGGACACTTCCTCCTCCAGCTTGGCCAGCGCGCCCTGCACGTCCGGCCACTCGAACCCGGCGGCAGACGCCTTCTTCTGCAGCTTTTCGGCGCGCCAAAGGCCCGGCAGGCTCCGGGCCACGCTGTCCATGCTGTCGGCCACGGTCTTCTGGCCCTTTTCCTGACGCTTCAGCTTGTCCCAACTGACCAGCACCGACTCCGGCGAGTCCTCGCGCCCGTCCCCGAACACATGGGGGTGACGGAACAGCAGCTTCTTCACCACGCCGTCGCACACGTCGTCCATGGTGAAGCGGCCCGCGTCGGACTCGATGTCCGCGTGGAACACCACCTGCATCAGCACGTCCCCCAGCTCCTCCCGGAGAAGAACGGAGTCGTCGTTGTCAATAGCCTCGGCGGCCTCGTAGGCCTCCTCCAAAAGACCGCGGCGGATCGACCGGTGGGTCTGCACCTTGTCCCATGGGCAGCCGTCCTCCGAGCGGAGAAGGCGGATGATCTCCAGCAGATCCGCGTAATCATAGCGCGCTTTCCTAACAAAATTTATCATACTTGTGCTCCTATTGCAAGAGGTTTTCGAGTTGGTACACCGAAAAGTTCAGCGTAAATGCAGAAATCCGGCAATTTTATCACCCTTGGGCAGGCCAATGACATCGGCGCGGGTCACGGCGCCCAGCGCCAGCACCAGCACGCCGTAGACCACCGCCGCCGCCGCGATGGCGGGCAGCACGGCCCAGCGCACCGGCAGGACACGCGCCAGCAGCTCGTAGGACGAGCGGGCGGCCAGCGCCATCACCGCCGTGATCAGCAGAGGACGGCCGAACAGGCGGAAGTAGGAGGGCCGCTCCGGCACACAGCGGGCAATGGCGATGAGGTTCAGCACCACGATCAGCGCGTAGCAGTACAGGGTGCTGACCGGCGCGCCCCGGACATTGGTGGCGGGGTCGCCCACCATCAGGTAGTTGGTGACGATCTTCAGGATACCGCCGCACAGCAGCGTGACGACGGGGATGTACTCCTTGCCGTAGGCCTGCAGGACACCGTTGGTGGCCACCATCAGGCACACAAAGATGCAGGCGATGCCCAGAATGGTCAGGTGGTAGGCGGCGGCCTCGGCGGTGGCGGGCACCGCCGGGTACAGCAGGTGCAGGATGGGCCCGGCCAGCACCGCCAGTCCCGCCCCGGCGGGCAGAGCCACGAGGGTGGTAAGCTTCAGGGCGGCGGCGGTGCTGCGCCCTGCGGCGGCACGGTCGCTCCGGGCCAGTGCGGCGGCAATATCCGGCACCAGACTGACGGTGACGGGGTAGATGAAAGAGGGCGGCAGGGCGAACAGCGTCATGCCGAAGGTGTACTCGCCGTACAGGGCGGTGGCGGCGGATTCCGTATAGCCCAGCGTGTTCTGGAGGGTGGACATCACCAGTCCCTGATCCAGCAGGGTGATAAGGCTCATGCCCGCCGCGCCCAGTGTGATGGGGATGCCGGCGGTCAGCAGCTCACGAAGGACAATCCCCCGCGTGGGGGGCGCATCCGAGGCGACGATGCGCCGGCGGCGCAGGAGAAATACGGCCAGCACCGCCAGCGCCAGCAGCGATCCGGCGGTGACGCCGGCGATGGCTCCGGCGGCGCACAAGGACGAGTCCGCGCCCCGGTGCAGCAGCACAAGGCACAGGCCAAGTCCGATGACCAGCTTGCCGGCGGACTCCGTCATCTGGCTGACGGCGGTGGGGGTCATGTCCCCCAGCCCCTGGGTGTAGCCCCGGATGGCAGAGGTCAGGCAGACGAACAGCACCGCCGGGCCCAGCGCCCGGATGGCCGGAGCGGCCAGCGAGTCGTGGAGCAGGCCGCTGAGCCACTGGGGAAACAGGCACATGACGGCGCTGCACAAAAGGCCGATGACAGCCAGCAGCGCCAGCGCCGTCCGGAAAATGCGGCGCTGGGCGTTGAGACGGCCCTGCGCCGCCGCACGGGATACCAGACGGGACAGGGCCAGCGGCAGACCCGCCGTGGACAGCACCAGCAGCAGACTGTAAATGTTATAGGCGGCGTAGAAGTGGGCCATGCCCTCCTTGTCCAGCAGGTTGCCCAGCGGGATCTTGTAGAGGGCGCCCAGCACCTTGGTCACCGCCACGGCAAAGGCCAGCACGGCGGCGCCGCTGATGAAGTTGTGGCGACGCTGGGCCATGCCGCACCTCCCGCTTACTTCAGCATAGTCTCATGGAACCGGCGGAACGTCTCCAGATCCTGCCGGATCTTCTCCGGACGGGCGATGTATTCCGTGGGAAATTTGGGGTGAAAGACCCGCTCAATGCGGTCGTGTACCGGATCCACCATCTTTGTGGAGCCGCCGGCACCCAGCGACAGGATGCTGTGCAGCTCCTCCATGATGTAGATATTATACAGTCCCTCCGCACCGGATATGCACCAGCCTACGTTCTCGAAGCTGCCGGACATGTACTTCTGCCGGTAGAGGTAGTAGGGGGTGAACCCGGCGGCACGCAGGGCGCCGTTGGCGTAGTCCAGCATGGCGGATACGTCCTGCGCCGAGGGGATGGGCAGACCCTCCAGCAGGATGCGGCTGCCCTTTTTCAGGCTGAGGGTGTGGACGGTGATGTTGTCCGCGCCGAAGGTCAGGCACTTGTCCAGCGTGCGGCGGAAGCCCTCCGGTGTGTCGGCGGGCAGTCCGGAGATGAGATCCATGTTCACATGGGGGAAGCCCATGGAGGCGGCCAGCGCCATGGTCGCCTCGATGTCCGCCGCCGTGTGCCTGCGGCCGATGGCCCGCAGCACCGTGTCCTCCATGGACTGGGGGTTGACGCTGATGCGGTCGGCACCGTGATCCAGCAGCACCTGCAGCTTCTCCCGGGTGATGGTGTCGGGGCGGCCTGCCTCGATGCAGTACTCCGCGCAGCCCGTCAGATCAAAGCTCTTGTTCAGATGGGTCAGCAGGTGATCCATCTGCTGCGCCGACAGAGTGGTGGGCGTACCGCCGCCCATATAGAAGGACTTGATGCGCAGACCCGTCTCCGACACCATGCGGGCGGCGTCGGTGATCTCCTGCTCCAGCGCCGCCAGATACGGCTCCATCAGGCCGAAGGACTTCTCCACCGAGGCGGAGACAAAGCTGCAGTAGGCGCAGCGGGTGGGGCAGAACGGGATACCCACATAGAGAGATATCTCGTTGGGCAGCAGCGCACCCTTGGCCGCCAGTCCCGCACGGGCCGTCTCAATGGCCAGACGGCGGCGCTCCGGCGAGACGAAGTAGGTGTCGCGCAGGACGCGATCTGTCTCACGCTCCGTTCTGCCCTGCTCCAGCATGGCACGGGCCAGCTTGCCGGGGCGGATGCCGGTGAGCGCCCCCCAGCTGGGGGTGACGCCGGTGATGTCCCGCGCCGCCTTGAAGAACGACAGCTTCAGGGCGCGCTGACGCAGACGCTTCCGCTCGTACTCATCGGGGGCGTCCGTAAGAGCAGCGCGGGAGACGCCCCGCGCCGTTTTGCCGTGATAGTGAAGGGTGGTGACGCCGGTGGCATAGCGGCTGCCCTCCGTCAGGGACACGAAGGCGCAGTCATCATCCCCGGGAGCGGGGGCCTCGTAGACGGGGCGCTCCTCCGGAAAGAAGGCCAGCAGGCTCTGCTCAATGGCGTAGCGATCGTCGTGGCCACGGAATTGCAGCTTCATTGCTTCGCCCCTTGCCGCATGTAGGGGTTGACGCGGCGCTCGTAGTCCAGCGTCGTCTCCCGGTCGTGGCCAGGCAGCACCCGCAGGTTGCCCTCCAGCGACGCAAGGCGGCCCAGAGATGTGAGCATCTTCCGGTAGTCGCCGCCGGGGAAGTCGCACCGGCCGCAGGAGCAGCGGAACAGGGTGTCGCCGGCGAACAGGACGTTCTGCCCCTCCACCAGCAGGCAGACAGAGCCCTCGGAGTGGCCCGGCGTCTCCAGCACGCGGATGGTCAGGCTGCCCAGCGGCAGGGTGTCTCCCTCCTTGTAAAAGCGCTGGTTCTCCGGCCCCACCTTGCGGAACAGCAGCTCGCCGCGCTCCGTGTCCACGGCGTCCCTTTCGTGGATGTACACCGGCACGTCGGGGTACTTCTCCAGCAGGGGGCGGACAGCGGAGGTGTGGTCAAAGTGGCCGTGGGTCAGCAGGATGTATTGCAGGGTGCAGCCGCTCTGCGCCACCATCTGCTCCACCTGCGGCGCATCGTCTCCGGGGTCGATGAGGGCGCAGACCTGTGCCGTTTCGTCGCACAGCAGATAGCAGTTGGTCATGATGGGCCCCACCTGAAGGGATGTGATGTGCATGGCGCGCTCCTTTCTCACAGCTGGTCGGTGTCCACCACCAGCGTCACCGGGCCGTCGTTCAGGCTCTCCACCTGCATGTAGGCGCCGAACTCGCCTGTCTCGGTGTGGAAGCCCTTGTCGCGGCACAGCTGGACGAACTTTTCGTACAGGGGGATGGCTATTTCCGGGCGGGCGGCGGCCAGAAACTCCGGACGGCGGCCCTTTTTGCAGTTGCCGTACAGCGTGAACTGGGAGACGATGAGCAGTTCGCCCTTTACGTCCTCCAGACTGCGGTTCATCTTTTCGTTCTCATCCTCGAAAATGCGCAGACCTGTCAGCTTGTCCGCCAGCTTGACGGCCTGTGCCTCGGTGTCCTCATGGGTCACGCCCAGCAGGATGAGGAAGCCCTCCCCGATCCGGGCGTGTACCTTGCCGTCGATGGTGACGGATGCGTGCTTCACGCGGGTCAATACTGCTCTCATAGCGATGTCTCCTTTTTGGTTTTGCGGCGGGGCACACTGGCCCCGCCCGACGGGGGCGGGTTTAACCGGCGGGGCGCGTAACGCGCATGACGCCGGATATCTGCTCGATCCTGCGCATGACCGTCTGCAGCTGCTGGCTGTCAGCCACATCCGTATCCAGCGTGATGAGGGCGAAGCCGTCCGGCGTGCTGCGGGCGTTCAGGGAGGAAACGTGGGTCTTGGTGCTGGAGAGCACCGTGGAGATGTCCACGATCAGGTTCAGGCGATCCTTGGCCACCACCTCCAGCGTGGTGCGGTAGCTCTCCCGGGTGTTGCCGCCCCAGGAAACCTTGATCCAGCGGCCCGTCTCCTCCGGCTTACGGCGGGCGGGGTCGGCGTTGGGACAGTCCGCCCGGTGGACGGAGATGCCGTAGCCCCGTGTAATGAAGCCCACGATCTCGTCGCCGGGCACGGGGGTGCAGCACTTGGAGAACTTCACCAGACAGTTGGTGAGCCCCTCCACCACGATGCCCTGCTCCCCCTTGGTACGCTGGGGCACGGCGGGACGGGTCTGCTGGGGCTGGTCGGCCAGCGGCACCTCCGCCTGACGCTCGGTCTGGTGCTGGTGGAGGATGCGCTGGATATCCTCCCGCAGGCGGCCCATGACCTTCAGGGCGGACACGCCGCCGTAGCCGATGGCAGCGTACATGTCGTCCAGACTGTTGTAGCACAGCTTTTTCAGGATGCCGGGGAGGTTCTCCTCGCTGGTCAGCTCCTTCAGGGTGACGCCGGTGCGCTTCAGCTCCGCCTCGAAGCTCTGGCGGCCGTTGACGATGTTCTCGTCACGCTTCTCACGCTTGAACCACTGGCGTATCTTGCTGCGGGCGTTGCTGGAGCGGGCGATCTTCACCCAGTCGCGGCTGGGGCCGTGGGCCGAACGGCTGGTCATGACCTCCACCACGTCGCCGTTGCGCAGGTGGTAGTCGAACTGGACAATGCGGCCGTTGACCTTGGCGCCGGTCATGTGGTTGCCCACGGCGGAGTGGATGGTATAGGCAAAGTCGATGGGCGTGGCCCCGGCGGGCAGGTTGATCACATCGCCGTTGGGCGTGAACACGAACACCTCGTCGGCAAACATGTCCACCTTCAGAGAGTGGATGAAGTCCTCGGCGTCGGCGTCCTCCTGATTCTCCAACAGGCGGCGCACCCACTCGTAGCCGCGCTCGTCGCCGGCGCCCTGCCCGTTCTGCTTGTACTTCCAGTGGGCGGCCACGCCGTATTCGGCGACCTCGTGCATCTCCTTGGTGCGGATCTGCACCTCGAAGGGGATGCCGCTCTCGCCCACCACCGTGGTGTGCAGGCTCTGGTACATGTTGGGCTTGGGGGTGCCGATATAGTCCTTGAAGCGGCCCAGAATGGGCTTGTACAGGTCGTGGATCAGGCCCAGCACGTTGTAGCAGTCCGCCACCGTGTCCACGATGACGCGGAAGGCGAACAGGTCGAACACGTCGTCCAGCGACTTGTTCTGGGTATACATCTTGCGGTAGATGGAGTAGGGGTGCTTCATGCGGGCCTGCACCGTGGCGTCCACCCCCGCCTCACGCAGACGGGTGGTGATCTGATCGTGGACGGCGGACATGAAGCCGTCGTACTCCGCCGCCTTCTCATCCAGCGCTTCGGTGATCTCCCGGTAGCCCACGGGATCCAGATATTTCAGGGAGAGATCCTCCAGCTCCCACTTCATCTTCTGCATGCCCAGACGGTGGGCGATGGGGGCGTAGATCTCCATGGTCTCAAAGGATTTCTGCTTCTGCTTCTCCGGCGTCTGATACTCCATGGTGCGCATGTTGTGGAGACGGTCGGATATCTTGATGAGGATGACCCGGATATCCTTGGCCATGGCTATCAGCATCTTGCGGAGGTTCTCCATCTGCTCCTCCTCCTTGGAGGTGTAATGGACGCGGGTCAGCTTGCTGACGCCCTCCACCAGATCGGCCACCGTGGGGGAGAACAGCTTGCTGATCTCCTCGTGGGTGGCGGAGGTGTCCTCAATGGTGTCGTGAAGCAGGGCCGCCACGATGGACTCCGTGTCCAGATGCAGCTCCTCCGCCACGATCTGGGCCACGGCCAGCGGGTGGGTGATGAACGGCGAGCTGTCCTTCCGGTTCTGCCCGGCGTGGTGGGCGGCGGCGTACTCGTAGGCAGCGTGGATCTGATCAAAGCCGGCGGCGGGATTATAGCCTTTGACAGTCTCGACGAGATGGTCGTACATTTCCTGCGGCGTCACTGTCCAACGCCCCCTTTCTCAATACTCTCATGGAGCCACAGCAGGTGGGGCGACTGCCCCAGCACTACCTTCCGCCCCCGGTGCAGATGAAGGGTCACATCGTCCCCCTGACGCTCCAGCGTCAGAAGTCCCCGTTCGGCAAACACCGCCAGACACAGGGCCGCACGGGGGAACGGCTCCGCCTTGCCCAACTCCGCCGCCAGCGTGCGCAGCAGCGGGAGATAGCCGGTGGTGAGGCCGCCCTCCGGGACGGTGCGTTCCAAAAAGCGCCACGCGGCGGCGAACTGCTCCCGCGTGGGCAGCAGACGGCGGGCGTCCCGGGCGGATATGGGCTGACGCGCCGCACACTGTTCCGCCAGCGCCAGAGACTCCTGCTCCCGGCCGCTGGGCCGGAGGGACGGGCGCAGATCCACCATCTGCAGCTGCACCGTCCGGCTGCCCCGGAACTCGTTGACCTGCAAATAGAAGGCGGCGTCCACCCGGTCGCCGGGCCGGCAGCCGCAGTCCTCGGCCACGGTAGAGAAGAAAATGCCGTCGAACTGGGCGCTGCCCTTACCAAGGCGCAGCTTCAGGTGACGGTTCTGCCCCACATTCTGGGTGCGCAGCAGCGTGGCCCCCAGCAGGCAGAACACCGGGCGGGCGTTGCCGCTGCCGTAGGGCTCCAGCGCGGACAGAGCCTCCAGCTCCTCCAGCGTCACGGCGGAGGGGTGGGTGATGGCCACGTCCACGTCCAGCACGGACACCGGGGCCGCGCCGCCCTGGAAGCTGCGGGCATAGTCGTTCATCCGCTCACGGAAGGCGGGGATATTGGCCTCCTCGATGGTGAAGCCCGCGGCCAGCTCATGGCCGCCGAAGCCCAGCAGCAGATCCTTGCAGTTTTCCAGCGCGGCAAACAGGTTGAAGCCGCCCCAGCTGCGGCAGGAGCCCTTGCCGGTGTCCCCGTTGAGGTGGATCATGAAGCTGGGGCGGGAGTATTTCTCGGAAAGGCGGCTGGCCACGATGCCCACCACGCCCTGATGCCAGCGGCTGCTCTCCAGTACCAGCGCGCTGCGGTCGCGGTCGGGCAGGCGGGCGATCATCTCCTCCGCCTGGGAGTAGATGGTCTGCTCCACGTTCTGCCGCTCCCGGTTCAGGGCGCACAGCTCGCGGGCCATGCGCTCGGCCTCCGCCGGGTCGGTACACAGCAGCAGCTCCGCCGCCTTGTCGGCGGCGCCCATGCGGCCCGCCGCGTTGATGCGGGGCGCCAGCACGAAGCCGATCTGGACGGAGGTGATCTCACGGCCGGCAAGGCCGGCCTCCTTCAGAAGGGCGTGAAGCCCGATAAAGTCGGAGTGCTCGATGGCGGCAAGGCCCCGGGATACGATGGTGCGGTTCTCGCCGGACATCTGCATCACGTCGGCCACGGTGCCGATGGCGGCCAGCGTGCAGTAGCGGGAGAACAGGGCCTCCTCCCTGTCCGGGCCGCCCAGCGCCAGCGCCAGCTTCAGCGCCACGCCGCAGCCCGCCAGATGCTTGAAGGGATAGCCGCAGTCGGGCCGGTGGGGGTCTACCACCGCCACGGCGCGGGGCAGCGTCTCCTTGCACTCGTGGTGGTCGGTGACGACCACGTCCATGCCCAGAGAGTTGGCGAAGTCTACCTCCTCCACGCCGGTGATGCCGCAGTCCACGGTGATCAGCAGGCGGGTTCCCTTGCGGTACAGGCCCTCGATGGCGTCGACGCTCAGGCCGTAGCCGTCCTCGATGCGGCGAGGGATATAGTGCAGCACATCGGCGCCCCGGCTCTGGAGATAGTCCACCAGAATACAGGTGGCGGTGATACCGTCCACGTCATAGTCGCCGAACACGGCGATCCTCTCGTGGTCGGCCAGCGCCCGCTGCACCCGCTCCACAGCCTTGTCCATGTCGGCCATGAGGAAGGGGCTGTAGGTCAGGCGCTGCTCATGCTCCAGAAAGGCGGCGGCCTCCTCCGCCGTGGCGATGCCCCGGGAGGCCAGCACCGCCGACACAAGACAGGGATAACCCGCCGCCGTCAGACGGGCCGCCGCCTCGGGGTGCGGCTCGGCAATGCGCCATTTCTGAAATTTCACGGTGGGCCACCTCCCTCCTGCCGGCGGCAGAAACTATGCCGCCAGTTTCATCGTTGTAAGAATACTTTATTATAACAAACGCGGAGGAAAAGGTAAAGGGTAAAATACTGGCGGTCGTGTACGGGTTGCATTTGTCGAAAAGATGGGGTACAATGAACACAATTCAGACAGAATCGAGGGTTTGCCCATGCGTCCTGACGGAACGAGAGTGAAGAACCTGCCGCCTATCGTGGCAGCTGTCCCCTATATCATGCCCAAGCGGTACGACGCGCAGAACAGCATCACCGAGAACATCGACGAGGAGGTCATCAAGGCCTACATCCGCGAGAAGCGGCGCGGCGGCGTCCGCATCAACCACATGGCCGTCATCATCGCCGCGTACTACAAGGCGGTGCAGACAAATCCCAAGCTGAACTACTTCGTGATGAACAGCCGCATCTACCAGCGCAACCACTTCTGCGTGTCCTTCGTGATCCTGAAGAAGCTGGCGGACGGCTCGCCGGACGAGACGACGCTGAAGATCTATCTGGAGCCAAAGGATACAGTGTTCACCATCCAGCAGAAGATCAGCGACGTCATCGCCGCCAACAGCCAGACGGAGCAGAAGAACAGCACCGACAAGTTCGCGCGGATGATGTTCTCCGTACCCGGCCTGCCCAAGTTCGTGCTGTGGCTGGCCTATCATCTGGACAAGCACGGACTGCTGCCCCGGAAGATCATCGACCTCAGTCCGTTCCACACCAGCATGTTCATCACCAATCTGGCCTCCATCAAGACCAGCTACATCCACCACCACTGCTACGAATTCGGTACCACCAGCGTGTTCGTGTGCATGGGCAAGCCGGTGCCCAACTACATGAGCGGCGATCTGAGCAAAAAGATGATGCCGCTGGGCATCGTCATGGACGAGCGTATCTGCACCGGCTACGAGTACGCGGCGTTCTGCAACGACTTCCGCAAGTACATCCGGCGGCCGGAGCTGCTGGAGACGCCCTTTGACGGCAGCGATGCGCCGGGGGCAGCGGCTGCGGAGGAGCGGGAGACGGCGGCGGTGTGACCGGGAAACCGCTCGGGAATCGTAAATACATATAAAAACACAGGGACGGCGCTGCCGCGCCGTCCTTCATGCTGTCGGGAAAAGCCGCCGGCTTTTTCGACAGCATGACCAATGCCGTTATTTTTGTGCCGCTGCGTGGCACAAAAATATGCGCTTCGCGCAGCGCACGCCTTGCGAGGCAAGGCTCAGCGCGGCATTTGATCCGATGCGAGGCGGGCGCTGCCCCCTCGCGCTCCCCCTCTGTGCAGGGGAAATTGTCCGGGAAAAATAATATCTGCCGATAAACACAGGGACGGCGCTGACGCGCCGTCCCTGTGTGCGGGTATAAGGGGGAGATATGTGAGGAAGTGAATATCTCAGAAGAACAGAGCCCAGCCCAGGAAGCCGAGGCAGGCCACCACGCCGGTGAACAGCAGAACCACCACCAGATAGCCCATGATGTCGCGGGCGGACAGCTTGGCGATGCCCAGCGCAGGCAGCGCCCAGAACGGCTGGATCATATTCGTCCACTGATCGCCCCAGGCGATAGCCATGGCGGTACGACCGGCCTCGATACCCATTTCCGCGCCGGCAGGCATCATGATGGGGCCCTGCACGGCCCACTGGCCGCCGCCGGAGGGGACGAAGAAGTTGACGATACCGGCTGCCAGGAAGGACAGCATGGGGAACGTCACGTTGTTGGAGATGCTCACGAAGAACTCGGAGATGACGCCCGCCAGAGACACGCCCTGGTCGTTGGCGGCCACCATCATACCCATGATACCGGCATAGAACGGGAACTGCAGCAGGATACCGGCGGCGCCGGCAGCAGCCTCGCCGATGGCGTCCACATAGCGGCGCAGGTCGCCGTGGAGCAGCAGACCCAGGAACAGGAAGATCATGTTCACGATGTTCAGACCCAGCGTAAAGCCGTTCTGCACAAAGTAGTACACGATATAGACAAAGCCGAAGATCACGGTGATGGCCCACAGGATCTTGGAGTGCTCCAGCTTCTCGGCGGGGGTATCCAGCGGATACTCCTTCTCCGCCTCGTCCACCAGCAGCGCGGGGTTGACGGTGACGGTATGCTCCTTGTGGGGGTGCATGGCATAGTTGACGAAGGGCATCAGCACCAGAATGACGCCGCACATGATGAGGTTCATGGGGTGGAACACGGTGTCGGTGATGGGTGCCTGATAGGTCACCTCACCGAAGGCCTTGCCGGCCACCAGATCCAGAGGGATGGAGCCGGACAGACCAGCGTGCCAGATCACAAAGCCGGAGTAGGCGGAGGCGATCAGCAGAGGATAGTCCACGGTGGGTACGCGGCGCACGACCTCCTTGGCCAGCAGAGCGCCGATGACCAGTCCGAAGCCCCAGTTCAGCCAGCAGCAGAGGGTGGACACGAAGGTGGTGACCAGAATCGCCTGCTTTTCGTTGTGGCACAGACCCGCCACCGCGCGCAGCGCCTTCTTGCAGGGCTTGGCAGAGGCCATGGCGGAGCCGAAGACCAGCACCAGCGCCATCTGCATGGAGAAGGCCAGCAGATTCCAGAAGCCGCCCTTCTGATCGCCCCACTTGGCGATGATCTCGATGGGACCCATGCCCGTGGCGCACATGGCACCCACAAATACCACAAGCGTCAGGATGATGGCGAACAGGAATGCATCCGGCAGCCACCGGTTGACTACGCGCACACAGCCGTTGGTAAATTTTTTGAACACAGCGACACTCTCCTTACAACACAGTTTTTATTTGAGTACAGATGAGGGCCTGGCCGTTCCTGCCAGAACGGCCGGTGTCCGGATAGCAACAGTCTACTACGTTAAGAATTTAACTGCAAGCCGAAAAACGTTTATTGTTAAATATTTAATGAAGTCCCCGTGTGTAAGAAGCGCAGGTTATGCCAAAATTTGTTGAAGATGTACAAAAATTTTCAGGGAGACAACCGTAAGGTTGTCTCCCTGTCCTTCTGTTGAAAACATTACAGCCCTGTATTGTCCGTGTTGTCAAAGGGGTCGTTGGGGTGGAAGGTGTGATCCTCCCCCTCCGGGCCGCGGGGTGTCCAGCCGATGCCCTTGGCGGCCTTGATCTGCTGGAAATAGCCCACGTTGGTCTGGAGAATGTAGGGCTGCACCCAGATGCTGAGGATGCCCAGCGTCAGACCGCACAGTAGCATCCAGCCCAGGAAGCTGAGATCCAGCACGAACAGCTGCCACTTGAAGCCGCCGGTCTGGGCCTTGCTCATGTTGAGGGCCTCCATCACGCCCATATCCGGGTTCTCGCACAGGTTGTAGTAGGCGAAGCGGTAGCGGTAGGCGGCGATGATGCCGGGAACGATGAACAGCAGGCTCCACAGGAAGATGAAGATATACTGGACGATGTACAGCAGGATCACCTTTCCGGCAAAGGAGAACCCATCGAACAGCGTCAGGTACGGCATCTCCCGGCCCCGGCGAATGCCCAGATGGTACGAGATGTAGCCGATCTCCAGCAGCACGCCCAGCAGCGCCGCCAGAATGGTGATGAACGTCACCAGCAGGGCCGGGAAGGCGCGGTGCAGCACAAGGAACGACAGATCCACGCCGGTGGCATAATAAATATTGTATACCGTCTCCTCATTCAAGGAGACATAGTCAGACATGCCGGCGAGCAGCCACGAGAGGGCCAGAAACAGCAGAGTGAACAGGTACGCGGAGACGCTGGCATTTTTAACGATGTCCTTCGCCTCGCTCTTTATGGAAACGCGGTCAAGCAGCATGACGCCGCCCTCCTTTCTGCACGGGGCTCATACGCATTTCCCGCCCGGTGCGGTAATATTCTAACACAGTGCCGGCGGAAACACAAGTGCCCTCCGGAGCGGGGCGGAAACGGCAGAAAACGGCAAAACCGGGCTTTTCCGGCAGCGGCGGCCGTCAAGCCGGCGACAAAAACGGCAAAAAACCGCAGGAATTGCCGCCGTGGGGCTGGACAAGAGAAAAGTTTTGTTGTAATATCTGATATAGTATGCGGTGGCATAGTGCCACCCGGTAGTAAGATGAGGTGAAGACAATGGCACAAGCTTTCTTTGGCGGCGTTCATCCCAATGACATGAAGGCCGCGACCAATGAAAAGGCCATCGAACAGCTGGCAGCCCCGGCTGAGGTGGTCATTCCCATGTCTATGCACATCGGTGCGCCTTGCAAGCCTATCGTTTCGGTGGGCGACAAGGTAAAAATTGGACAGAGGATCGGCGAACCCGGCGGATTCGTTTCCGCACCCATCCACGCCAGCATCTCCGGCACGGTCAAGGCCGTGGAGCCCCGCCCCTTCAACATGGGCGGCAAGATGATGTCCGTGGTCATCGAGAACGACTTCCAGAACGAAGTGTCCGAGGAAGTCAAGCCCGTGGCGGATCCCGACAGCCTGACGCCTGAGCAGCTGGTGGAGATCGTCAAGAACGCCGGCATCGTCGGCCAGGGCGGCGCAACGTTCCCCACCCATGTGAAGATCAGCTCCGGTCTGGGCAAGGTGGACTATGTGATCATCAACGCCGCAGAGTGCGAGCCGTACATCACCGGCGACCACCGCACCTGTCTGGAGCGTCCCGAGCAGGTCATCAAGGGCGCGACCCTGCTGGCCAAGTGCTTCGGCGTGGACAAGGTGTACATCGGCATCGAGGCCAACAAGCAGAACGCGGCCGACGTGCTGAACAAGACCATCGCCGAGCTGAATGCCCCCGTGGTGGTAGAGGTCCTGCACACCCGCTATCCCCAGGGCGCTGAGAAGCAGCTGGTACAGGCCGTGTCCGGCCGTCAGGTTCCCAGCGGCAAGCTGCCCGCCGACGCAGGCTGCTGCATCTTCAACCTGAACACCACCTGCGCCATCTACCGCGCGGTGTACACCGGCATGCCCGTGGTGAACAAGATCGTCACCGTGTCCGGCTCCGGCGTCATCGAGCCCAAGAACATCGAGTGTCCCATCGGCACCCCCATCTCCAAGCTGTTCGACGCCTGCGGCGGCCTGAAGGATGAGACGTACAAGCTCATCATGGGCGGCCCGATGATGGGTCTGGCCCAGTACGACGTGGACGTTACCGTGGGCAAGGGCACCGGCGCCATGCTGGCCTTCGCCGACAAGGAGGAGCAGTACGTCGAGGATCCCCAGTGCATCCGCTGCGGCAAGTGCGTGGGCGTCTGCCCCATCCGTCTGGAGCCGGTGTTCATGTACAAGTACCTGATGAAGCGCGACGTGGATACCTGGCAGAACGTGCTGCACGGCATGGACTGCATCGAGTGCGGCGCCTGCACCTATACCTGTCCCGCCCGCCTGCCCCTGACCCATGCGTTCCGTCTGGGCAAGCAGGAGGTCAACAACGCAAGAATGGCCGCCAAGGCCAAGGCGGAGGCCGAGGCAAAGGCCGCTGCCGAAAAGAAGGAGGCGTAAACCATGACTGATTACAAGAATCTCAAGCTGATCGCGTCCTCCTCCCCCCACATCCGCTCCAACGAGGATACCCGCTCCATTATGCTGGACGTGATCATCGCGCTGCTGCCGGCTCTGGCGTGGAGCGTCTACTGCTTCGGCTGGAAGGCGCTGCTCCTTACCGCCGTGTCCGTGGTGTCCTGCGTGTTCTGGGAGTGGGCCTACCGCAAGCTCATGAAGAAATCCAGCATGATCGGCGACCTGTCCGCAGTTGTCACCGGTATCCTGCTGAGCTTCGTGTGCCCCGTTGACCTGCCCTGGTGGACCGTCATCATCGGCGCATTCTTCTCCATCGTTGTGGTCAAGCAGCTCTACGGCGGCATCGGCTGCAACTTCCTGAACCCCGCGCTGGCGGGCCGTGCGTTCCTGCTGGCCAGCTATGCCACCGCCATGACCACCTGGGCCATCCCCCAGATCCGTCCTGACGTCACCTCCGCCGCTACTCCCTTGCAGATCATGAAGGAGGGTACCGTGGAGGCGTTCACCACCCTGACCAGCAACTACTCCGTCAGCGATATGTTCCTGGGTAAGATCGGCGGCTCTCTGGGTGAGGTCTCCTCCCTGTGCCTGCTGGTGGGCGGCGTGTTCCTGCTGATCCGCAAGGTCATCTCCTGGCACACCCCCGTGGCCTACATCGGCACCGTGGCTATCCTGACCCTGATCGCGGCGCCTGCCGGTATCAGCGGCGTGGACTATATGCTGTACAACGTGTTTGGCGGCGGTCTGATGCTGGGCGCCATCTTCATGGCCACCGACTACGCCACCTCCCCCGTCACCAAGCCCGGCCAGCTGATCTTCGGCGTCGGCTGCGGTCTGCTGACCTGCTTTATCCGCCGTTTCGGTTCCTATCCCGAGGGCGTTTGCTATTCCATCCTGATTATGAACTGCACCACCTGGCTGCTGGATAAATATATCCGTCCCACCATCTACGGTGCTGTGAAGAAAGAAAAGAAGGAGGCGGCTAAGTAATGAAGATCTCCGGTAAGTTTATTCTGAAGGTCGCCGGTACCCTGACCGTTATCTCCCTGATCGTTGCCGCCCTGCTGGGTCTGGTCAACAACGTCACCGCCGACAAGATCGCGGCCATTGACGCGGAAAACACCCGCATCGCCATGAGCGCCGTTGTCCCCGAGGGCAGCGAGTTCACCGACAAGCTGGACATCACCGAGGCCATGGCCGAGGCCGCTTCCGCGCAGGGCGGTAAGCTCACCGAGCTGTACGGCGTCACCAACGGCGGCGCGGATGCCGGCTATGTGATGAAGATCTCCGCCTCCGGCTCCCAGGGCACCATCGTGATGATGGTGGGCGTGGACGCCACCAACGCCATCACCGGCATCTCCGTGGTCAGCCACGCCGAGACCTCCGGCATCGGCACCAAGGTGGTGGGCAATGAGCCCAACGCCGACGGCGTGCCCGTTCTGGATCAGTTCATCGGCATGAGCGGCGCAGGCTCTCTGGTGGTGGGCAAGACCGTGACCGCCATCTCCGGCGCCACCGTCTCCACCAAGGGCATCAACATGGGCGCCAACGCCGCGCTGGCTGTTGCCGAAGTGCTGGGCTAAGAAAGGAGGAGCTGCATTATGAATTTCGGTAAGCAACTGAAAGAGGGTCTGATCACCCAAAACCCCGTGCTGGTGCAGGTGCTGGGTATGTGCTCCACCATGGCCATCACCACGTCGTTCTTTAACGGCCTGGGCATGGGCGTCAGCGTGCTGATCATCCTGACCCTGTCCAACATCTTTATCTCCCTGCTGCGCAAGATCATCCCCAATGAAGTGCGTATCGCCTGCTACATCGTGGTCATCGCCGGCTTCGTGACCTGCGTCGACCTGCTGCTGAAGGCGTTCGTCCCCGCTCTGTCCAACTCTCTGGGCGTGTTCATCCCCCTGATCGTCGTGAACTGCATCATTCTGGGCCGCGCCGAGGGCTTTGCCTCCAAGAACGGCGTGGGCGCCTCCGCTGTGGACGGCATCTGCCAGGGCATCGGCTACACGCTGGTGCTGATCGTGATGTGCGTGTTCCGTGAGTTCTTCGGCTCCGGCAAGTTCGGCGGCGGTCTGCTGGGCGGCGGTGCGCTGGGCAGCGCACCCGGCATCACCATCTTCCCCGAGGAGTTCGGCATCAAGGTCCTGACTCTGCCCGTGGGCGGCTTCCTGACGCTGGGCTGCCTCATCGCACTGATGCAGTGGGCTCTGGCCAAGAGTGCTAAGAAAAAGGAGGCCAAGTAAGTCATGACTGTAACTACACTGCTCGCCATCTCTCTTGGCGCAATTCTGACCAATAACTTTATCTTCGCGCAGTTCCTGGGCATCTGCCCCTTCCTGGGCGTGTCCAAGAAGATCGACACCGCCGTGGGCATGGGCGCCGCCGTGACCTTCGTCATGGGTCTGGCCTCCGCCGTCTGCTTCGGCGTCAACAAGATCCTCATCGCCTTCGATCTGGGCTTCATGCAGACGGTGGCCTACATTCTGGTCATCGCCGCGCTGGTGCAGTTCGTGGAAATGTTCCTGAAGAAGAACATTCCCACCCTGTACACCGCGCTGGGCGTGTACCTGCCCCTGATCACCACCAACTGCGCCGTGCTGGGCGTCGCTCTGCTGAACACCCAGAATGAGTACAACTTCATTGAGTCCGTGGTCTTCGGTATCACCGGCGGTCTGGGCTTCCTGCTGGCCATCTTCCTGTTCGCCGCTATCCGCGAGCAGCTGGAGGTCTCCAGCGAGAACCCCAAGGCCTTCGATGGCTTCCCCATCGCGCTGGTCACCGCCGGCCTGATCGCTCTGGCGTTCATGGGCTTCAGCGGCCTGAAGGTCTGGTAAGGAGGTAGAAGAATATGACTACTTTGATTTGGGCGATCGTCGTACTGGGCGCTCTCGCTATCATCTTCGGTCTGATCCTTGCGATCGCGGCCAAGGTGTTCGAGGTCGAGGTCGACCCCCGCCTGCCTGAGATCCAGGCATGTCTGGCCGGCGCCAACTGCGGCGGCTGCGGTTATCCCGGCTGCGGCGGCTGCGCCGAGGCCATTCTGGCCGGTAAGGCTCCCGTCACCGCCTGCGCTCCCGCCGGCCCCGAGAACGCCGCCAAGATCGCGGCCATCATGGGCTTGGAGGCTCCCTCCGGCGACAAGATGGTGGCCCATGTGCTGTGCAACGGCGGCTGCAACGCCAAGGAGAACTTCGAGTATCGCGGCGTGAAGGACTGTCTGGCCGCTACCAAGGTCTGCGGCGGCGACGCCAAGGCCTGCCGTTACGGCTGCTTCGGCTTCGGCTCCTGCGTGGAGGCCTGTAAGTTCGACGCCATCCACGTCATCAACGGCGTGGCTGTGGTGGACAAGGAAAAGTGCACCAACTGCGGCGCCTGCCGCGCTGCCTGCCCGCACCACCTGATCGTGGAGGTGCCCTACAAGCAGAAGGTGTTCGTCAACTGCTCCAACAAGGACAAGGGCCCCGCTGTCACCAAGGTGTGCGCCTCCAGCTGCATCGCCTGCGGTATGTGCGAGCGTACCTGTAAGTTCGACGCCATCCACGTTGTGGACAATGTGGCCGTCATCGACTACAGCAAGTGCAAGAACTGCACCATGTGCGCCAAGGCCTGCCCGCGCAACGCCATCGAGCCTATCCCCACTCCCGAGGAGAAGGAGAAGTTCAAGGCCGCGCAGAAGGCTGCCGCCGAGAAGAAGGCCGCTGCCGCCAAGGCCGCCGCTGAAGCTGCCGAGGCTCCCAAGGCCGAGTAACCAATCTACAAAACAGGAGACACGCCGCTGGGGCGTGTCTCTTGTTTTTTCCCCGCCTCCCGTGCTATACTGGAGGAAATCACTGCAAGGAGGCACCACCTATGTCCGATACCATCGCCGCCATCGCCACGCCCCAGCTGCCCAGCGCCATCGGCATCCTGCGCCTGTCCGGGCCGGGTACGCTGACTGCGCTGGAGCGCGTGTTCCGCGCCGGAAACGGCCGCCCTGCCGGGGAGCAGGCGCCACGCCGTATGGTGTACGGCGACCTGCTGGACGAGAGCGGCAGCGTCATTGACCATGTGCTGTGCGTCCGGTTCCCCGGGCCGAACAGCTATACCGGCGAGGACTGCGCCGAGCTGCACTGTCACGGCTCACCGGTGGTACTGAACGCGGGGCTGGCGTCGCTGTTTGCCGCCGGATGCCGGCAGGCCAAGGGCGGCGAGTTCACCCGGCGGGCCTTCCTCAACGGGCGGATGGATCTCATCCAGGCGGAGTCCGTGGCTGACCTCATCGACGCGGAAACGGCGGAGGCGGCAAAAAATGCGGCGTGCCAGCTGGACGGCGCCCTGAGCCGTGCCATCGGCCGCATCTACAATGCTCTGATGGACATGGCAGCGCGGTTTTACGCCGTGGTGGACTACCCCGACGAGGACATCGAGGACGTGCAGCGTGAGCAGATGCTGGACACGCTGCGCACCTCTCAGCAGGAGCTGGAGACGCTGCTGGCCACCTTCTCCCGGGGACAGCTCTTAAAGCTGGGCGTACCCACTGTCATTCTGGGACGGCCCAACGCGGGGAAATCCTCCCTGCTCAACGCTCTGCTGGGGTATGACCGGGCCATCGTCACCGACATCGCCGGCACCACCCGGGACACCGTGGAGGAAAAGGTGCTGGTGGGCGGCGTGCTGCTGCGTCTGACGGACACCGCCGGTATCCGCGACAGCGGCGACCGCATCGAGGCCATAGGCGTGGAACGCAGCCGTCAGGCGGCGCAGCGGGCATCGCTGGCGCTGCTGGTGCTGGACGGCTCGCAGGAGCTGACGGAGGAGGACGAGCAGGCCATTGCCGCGGCAGAGAACGTGCCCAACCTGCTGGTGCTGGTGAACAAGAGCGACCTGCCCCGGCGGCTGGACGTGGGGCGGCTGGCCAACCGGTTCGACAACGTACTGAGCATCTCCGCCCAGACCGGGGCGGGGCTGGACACGCTGGCGGACGCGGTGGCGGCGCTGTATCCAGCCGGAGAGACCCCCGCCGGGGAGCTGCTGACCAACGCCAGACAGGCGGACGCCGTGTCCCGGGCGCTCAGCGCCGTGACGGAGGCCCGCAGCGCCCTGCGCATCGGCATAACGCCGGACGTGGTGCTGACGGACTGTGAGGCGGCGCTGGAGGCGCTGGGCGAGCTGAACGGCAAACGCATCCGGGAGGATCTGGTGGACACCATCTTCTCCCGGTTCTGCGTGGGAAAATGACTGCGGCTTTTGTGAACCGTGCGGAACTTTTCCGTTTTTTCCCTTTTCATACGGAGATTTTCGTGATATGATGGGGTATCGTGACAAAACGGATACACCATCCGATCAAAGGAGGCTTTTGCTATGCGTGACTATATCATCATGACCGACAGCTGCTGCGATCTGACCGACCACATGGCCCGGGAGCTGGAGCTGAACGTGGTGCCCCTGACCGTACATATGGACGGCCACGACTACGCCAACATGCTGGACGGCAGCCAGATCAGCTTCGAGGATTTCTACAGGAACATCCGCAGCGGCGTGCTGGGCACCACCTCCGCCGCCAACGTGGGTCAGTTCGAGGACGCCATGCGCGCCGTGCTGGCGCAGGACAAGGACATCGTGTGCATCAACTTCTCCAGCGCCCTGTCCGCCACCTATCAGAATGCCTGTATCGCCGCCAAGACCATGGCCGACGAGTTCCCCGACAGCCGGGTATATGTGGTGGACTCCCTGTCCGCTTCGCTGGGGCAGGGCCTGCTGCTCTATCTGGCCGTGCAGAAGAAGCGGGAGGGTCTGTCCGCCCCGGAGCTGGTGCAGTGGGTGGAGGACAATAAGCTGCACGTCGACCACTGGTTCACCGTGGACGATCTGAACTATCTGAAGATGGGCGGCCGTGTGTCCGCCACCACCGCCTTCCTGGGCACGATGCTGTCCATCAAGCCGGTGATGCACACCTCCGACGAGGGCAAGCTGGTGCCCGTCAGCAAGGCCCGGGGCCGCAAGGCCAGCCTGCAGGCCCTTATCGACAAGGTGGCGGAGCTGGGCATCGAGCCCAGCGAGCAGGTGATGTTCATCTGCCACGCCGACTGCGAGGTGGAGGCCCGCGCCGTGGCCGAGGAGCTGAAGGCCCGCTACGGTGTGAAGGAGGTCTACATCAACTACATCGGCCCGGTGATCGGCAGCCATACCGGTCCCAACACCATGGGTCTGTTCTTCGTGGGCACCAAGCGCTGACACATCACACTTTCGGAGGGAACGCACATGGAATGGCTGGAGTTGAAGATCGACACCTCACCGTCCGGTCTGGACGCGGTGACGGAGCTGCTGGAGCAGCAGGGCGTCACCGGCGTCATCATCGATGATGAGAACGATTTCAAGGACTTTCTGGAGCACAACCGGCAGTACTGGGACTATGTGGACGAGGAGCTGCTGCGGGAAAAGGCGGGCGTCAGCCGCGTCACCTTCTATCTGGAGCGGAATGAGGCGGCGCTGGACGTCATCGCACGGGTGCGCATCGCCATGTCCGACCTGAAAAAGGCCCGTCCGGACTGCGGTCCGCTGCTGCTGACCATCGACAACGTGGCCGACGCCGACTGGGAGAACAACTGGAAGAAGTTCTACAAGCCCATGGAGATCGGGGAGCGGCTGCTGGTAGTGCCCCAGTGGGAGAAGGCCCGCGATGACGGCCGGGTGAAGCTGGTGCTGAATCCAGGACTGACCTTCGGCACCGGCAGTCACGCCACCACCCGTCTGTGCTTACAGGCGCTGGACAAGTACATCCGGGGCGGCGAGAAGATCCTGGATTTGGGCTGCGGCAGCGGCATCCTGTCCATTGCCGCGCTGGTGCTGGGGGCCGGGGAGGCCTTCGCCTGCGACATCGACGAGAAGTGCGTGGACGTGGCCTACGAAAATGCTGCCCTTAACGGTGTGGGAAAGGACCGCTACACCGTCCGGTGGGGCGATGTGCTGACGGACAAGGCTCTGCAGGCGGAGTTCGGCGGCGGCTACGACATGGTGGTGGCCAACATTGTGGCGGATGTCATCATGGGGCTTTCCGGCAAGGTGCGGCCCTTCCTGAAGGAGGGAGGCCTGTTCCTGTGCTCCGGCATCATCGACGACCGGGCGGAGGAGGTCTTTACCAGGCTGCGCGCCGATGGCTGGACAGTCATTGAGCAGCACGACTCCGAGGGCTGGTACAGCTTCCTGTGCCGGTGAAAAACGTATAAAAACAGCGTCAGGCTTACGCCTGACGCTGTTTTTTCATCGGTATTCCCGGAGGATGCCGCTGTCCACGAACTTGGGGCGCACCTCCACGCGCACCGTGTCGCCCACGGCGCAGGGCAGCTCCGTCACGTCTGCCTCCAGCTGGGCGGCGGCCACCGCACCCCGCACAGGACAGCTGCGGCCGTTGATCTGCACGGTAAGGCCGTCGGTGTGCAGCAGGCTCCGTCCCGCGTGGAGCACCCGGCGCAGCCTGTCCCGCAGGCGCAGGGCGTTGGGTTCCTCCGTCACGCCGATGCCGCTGGTATAGCCCACCGGCAGCAGCGCCAGCCGCGTCTCCCGCCGGGTGCGGTAGGCGCCGGTATAGCCCACCGGCCAGCCGGCGGGCAGGGTCTTCAGCTCTGCCACCCGCGTCTCCAGCCAGCCGACCTTCTCCAGTCCCAGCGTATCCGGTACGGAGAGCCGTCCCAGCAGCGCCGAGCCGAGACGTACCGCGTCCAGATGCATCTCCGGATACCGCAGGAAGGCGGTAGAGGCGCAGACGTGACGCAGGCCGGGGTCGATACCGGCGGTGCGCAGAATGCGGACGCCGGCGGTGAAGCGGCGGTACTGCCGGGCGGTGCGGCGGCGATTGGCGGCATCGGCAAAGTGGGTGAACACGCCCTCCATCCGCAGAGCGGGCAGGAACCGCAGCAGGGCGGCGGCCTCCCGGACATCGCCGGGCAGAAAGCCGCAGCGGCCCATGCCGGTATCCAGCTTGATATGGACGCGGGCGGTGACGCCCTGCTGCGCCGCCACGGCGGACACCGTATGGGCCGCATCAAAGGAGCCGACGGTGAGGATGACATTCCGGGCCAGCAGCGCGGATACCTCCTCCGGCAGGGCGGTGGAGGAGAGCATCAGCACGTCCGCCGTGATGCCCGCGTCCCGCAGGGCGGCGGCCTCTGCCGCAGAGGACACGGCCAGCATGTCCACGCCCTGCGCCGTCAGCCATTGGGCGTAGGGCGCCAGTCCCAGCCCGTAGCCGCCGCCCTTCACCACGGCGATAATGCGGGCGGACGTATAATGCCGCAGCTTCTCCAGATTACGGGTCAGCGCCCCGGTGTCGATCACCAGCTTGCACATGGTTGATCCTCCTCTCCGTGTCTGTATGTCGATTATACCCGCTTTGCGCCGGGGCGCAACCGGCGGGGCGGCGATTTAAGGGGTTCGGCGGAAACACTTAAGGAAATCGCAAGAAATCCGGTGAAAAGAGGGCGCGGCCAAGCGAACCGCGCCCTCTCTGTTTATCCGTTGTCCGCCGGCAGATAGCCGGGGGCCACCAGAATGATCTTGTTGCCCACGTCGTAGTGGCTGTCGGCCTCCACGCGGCTGGACAGCAGGCTGCCGTCGCCGTCATAGATGTTCCGCCATGTGCGGACGTGGTAGCCGGTGTGTCCGTACTGGTCGATGACCTCCTCGCCCGGCGCCACGTCCGGGGACTCCTGATAGACCGTCTGGTAATCGTAGCTGGCCAGCACCGCGTTGGTCATGACCACATAGTGGTCGTCCACCTTGGTACCCAGAATGGTGCAGGTCAGCTCGTTGGTATCGTCGTTGTAGGACGTGACGATCTTGATGGGGTAATCCCGGCTGTTGCGGAAGGCAAAATCCGGCCCGCCCCAGCTCACCGTGGCATCGCAGCCGATAGGCATGTAGCCGGGGTTGAACATGTGGCAGTAGCGCAGGACGATGTCCAGATCGCTGAGCAGCACCGCGTAGTACAGCGTGGAGGACACCTGGCAGATACCGCCGCCGATACCGGTGGTGGTGCGCCCTGCCTCGTAGACGCCGGCCTCCTGATAGCCCCGGGCCGCCGTGCGCTGCCCCACCGTGGCGTTATACCAGAACTCCTCGCCGGGGTTGTAGATCTTGCCGTTGATGGCGGCGGAGGCCAGCTTGATATTCTGGTGCCGTCCCCACGGCCCGGCGCATTTGGTGGTGTAGGTGCCCAGCACATCCCGGAACATGCAGCCCTTCAGCTCCTCAGTGGACACGTTGGGGAACTCCACCTGTGCGTCCGCCAGGAACTCCGCGCCCGGCGCGGCGGCATCCAGCTGGGCCTGCACCGCCGCCACGTCAAAGGCAACGCCGACGCGGGACTCCGTAGGCTCGCCCGTCTCCTTGTTGCAGACGGCCTCCGCCTTCTCCCCCGCCAGCTGGTCGTGGAGCGTCCGGATGTCCACGGTCTGGGCCTTCTTCTCCTCGTAGGTACACGCCACCGGCGTCAGCGCGCCGCTTTGCAGCATGGCGGTCAGGTCGCTCTCCAGCTTCCCGGCGTCCAGCATGCGGCCGTCGGCGGGCTTGGTGATATACAGGCCCTCGCCCTTTTCCAGACGGTAGCCGCCGTCCACCACCGTGCAGTTCAGGCTGGCGGCCAGCTCGTTACAGGCGGCGTCCAGCGCGGCGGCATCCACCGTCAGCTGCGGCACGGCGGAGGTCTGCCAGAACCAGCTGTGTATGTACGACCAGCCGCCCTGCAGCCACGCCAGCGCACCGCCGCCCCAGCTCTCGTACCGCTGGGAGGCCCCGGCGGCGATGGACGCCGCCTGGGGCGTCACCGTAACGCCCAGCGTGTCCAGCGGCACGGCACCGATGCGCTCGCCCTTCTCCGTCAGGGAGACGGCGGTGTCATGCAGCAGCTGCAGGCTCTTTTCCTCCCACAGCGTCTCGATCTGTTGGGCGGTGAGCTTGGATACGTCCAGCCCCAGCACATCCGTGTGGGGGAACGCAGTGCTGCCGTACACGGTCTGCGTCACCACGCAGGCGGCCAGATAGGCCACCGCCAGCACGCCCAGCAAAATACCGGCGATCAGTGCCGCCCTTCTGCCGCCGGACATGGGAGTCTTTTCCGGAACGGCGTTCTCCGCACCGCCCCCGTTTACAGTCACAGAGGACATAGTATTGGTATCTTCCATGGAATGTCCCATCCTTTTTCCGGTCTTTACAGGGCACACACCCTGCGTCTGCCTATGATACCACAGACCGGCCGGAAATGGGTTACGATTCCGTAACAACAGCCGCCGGGCGGCGCTTGGGGATGTGGATGGTCAGCAGGATCTCCTCCTCCGTGTCCCTGCGGCCCACCTCCGCGCCCACGCCCGCCGACTGCATCAGCCGGACGCCCCGCTCCACGCTGTTGAGGAACAGCCGCACATCCTTGATGATATAGGTGGGACGCCGCTGGGGCGGCGCCGTCCGGTTCTCCGCCGTCAGCGCGTCCACATACTGCTCCGCCTGCGCCACGTTCAGCCCCCGCTGCCCCATGTGCCGCGCCGCCGCCAGCTGCTGCTCCGGATCGGTGAGCCGCAGCAGCGTCCGGGCGTGGCGCTCCGTCAGGCCGTACTGTCGCAGGCAGTCAATGACCGGCGGGGCCAAACGCAGCAGCCGCAGCTTATTGGCGATGGCGGGCTGGGACTTGCCCAGCTTGTCCGCCGCCTGCTGCTGGGACAGGCCGTAGCGCCCGATGAGCCGGGCGATGGCCGCCGCCTCCTCCATGTAGTCCAGATCCCGGCGCTGGAGATTCTCAATGAGGGCCAGCAGCGCCGCGTCCTCCTCTCCCACCTCCGCCACAAGGCAGGGCACCTCCCGCAAGCCCGCGATGCGGGCGGCGCGGAGGCGGCGCTCCCCCGCCACCAGCTCGTAAAAGCCGCCCCGATCCCGCACCGTCAGGGGCTGCAGGATGCCGTAGGCCCGGATGCTGTCCGCCAGCTCCCGCAGCGCCGTCTCATCGAAGCTGCGCCGGGGCTGCTGCGGGTTGGGCCGCACCGTGTTGATGGGTATGTAGCGGACGCGGCTGGACAGGAACTCGTCCTTCTGGGTCTTTTTCATGGTTTTCCCCCTCCTTTGGCACCATTGTACGGCGCCGGCGGTGCGAAAAGGGGCAGAAAGTGTCGGGAAATTTAAAAAAGACGCCAAGCAGGCGTCTTTTTTACGCAATATTTATAGGTTTTACTGCCGCTCTCGCTTCAGGCGGCGGATATCCTCCCCGAAAAAGGGCAGGATCTCGTAGTCCCCCTCCAGCCGGGACAGCACCGACCGGCCGTAGCGGCTGCCGATCTCCTCCGGGGCCAGATTGGTGCTGATGATGGTGGCGCGCTTCTCCATCAGCCGCCCGTTGACGATCTGGTACAGGGCGCTCTGGACAAAGGCGGTGGTCATCTCCGTGCCCAGATCGTCCAGGATCAGCAGGTCGCACTTCATGCAGCGGTCGGCGTCCTCGCTGCCGCCGTCGTCCCGGCGGAACTTGGCGTCCTCGAACCGACTGAACACGCTGGCAGCGGTGTCGTACACCACGGAAAAGCCGTTCTCGCTGACCACCCGGGCGATGCAGGCGGAGAGGAACGTCTTGCCCAGCCCCGTGCCGCCGGACAGCAGCAGATTGCCGCCGCCCCGGTCGAACTGATAGGCGTAGTCCCTGCAGACGTCAAAATTGCGCTCCATATTCTCACGGGGCGACACACCGAAGGCGGGCTGCACCGTGCTGTCGTACCAGTCAAAGCTGAACGTCTCGAAGCTGTCCTCCCCCAGAGGCAGCAGGCGGGACAGCTCCGCCAGCTGCTCACGGGCGTAGTACGCCCGCAGGCACGGGCACACGCCGCCCTGCACATAGCCGGTGTCACCGCACTGGGCGCAGGCCGGCTTCTCCTCCAGCCAGTCCGCCGGATAGCCCAGCGACGCCAGCAGCTGCACCCGCTCCCGCTGGAGCTGGAGATTCTCGTCCCGCAGCACCCGGATCGCGGGCAGCGGGTCAGTCCCCCGGGCCAGCGCGGAGGAGATGATGCGGCTCATGGTGCCCCGCAGCTCCGTGTCGATCTCCGCCAGCCGGGGAGCGCGGGCGTAGGCCGTGCGCCGCCGCTGCTCCAGCTGGGCCCCGCGGCGCTGCTTGTCCTCGTCAAAGCGGGCCAGCGCCCGCTGCATGATCCTGCCGTCGTATGCCATATCGTCACCTCTTGATATACCGGCGCATCCACGCATTCTGCTGGCCGCCGGTGTCGCCGCTCTCCTGCGGCGGCGTGGGGGACGGCTTGCGCGCCTCGCCCCGCTCCACCTGCTGGGGCGTGTGCCATCCGCTGTCATGCCAGCGGCGCAGGATGCCGTTGAGATAGCGCCAGTTCATGTCCTTCTTGTAAAACACCGTCCGCTCGTAGGCCATGGCCACCGTCTCCGGCGGGAAGCCCATGTCCATCCAGTCCGCGATGTAGCGGCTCTCCGCCTCCACCGGCGGTCGGTCAGGCAGGTGCAGCGCCTGCATGTACGCCCCCATCTTCTGGCGGCGGCGGCTCCACGTCCGCAGGTAGGCGGCGGCGCTGACCTGATCGAAAAGCCCCATCTGCGCCCAGTGGTAGCCCTCCTTCTCCACCTGCCGCATGGTGGGACGGCGCCCCTCGCCCCACTGGGCCTTGGCGCGCTCCACACAGTGGCACAGCAGCAGATAGATCACGTCCGCCGGCAGGCCCAGATCGTCGTACAGCCCCGCCAGTATCTGCAGGTCGGCGGTGCGCAGCTTTTTACCCAGCTGCTGCTCCGCCTGTGGGATCAGCAGGCGGAAACCCTCGTTGTCCGTCAGCAGGGCCGAAATGTCCTCCGTGGAGTAGACGGCTCTTTCCTCCGCCGGCTCTGGGCGGGGCTGCTGGGGACGGGGCAGGAGCCCCAGCTCCTGCAGCACGCCCTCCGCCGCGTCCATGCGCAGGCGGCTCATGGTGGGCAGCACGCGCTCCAGCTCCTCCGGCGTGACGCCCCGGCCGAACCGCTGCAGCGCCAGATACAGCAGGGCCGCGTCGCCGTCGCCCCGCTTGAGCAGGCTCTCCGCCGCGGCGGCGGGCAGCGTGAGATTCTCTTGTCCGCCCCGGAGGATATAACCGCTCATGGACAGGGCCTCCTTTTTCGTCAGTGCCCCTATTTTACATGAAAAGTGGAGCGGCGTAAAGCGGGGGCGGTCACATTTTTACAAATTTCCGCTTTTCGCCAAAATAGGCTTTCCACGCCGGGAAATTGTGCTATAATGGATGCTGTATAAGCATCTCTATTTTTACGGATATACAGAGGAGGTTGACTATGGCGAATCGGGTAACGATGACCATCTGCGGCACGGAGTATACGCTGGTGGCGGAGGAGGACGCGGCCTACATGGAGAAGGTGGGCGCCATGGTGGACGGCGAGATGCGCCAGCTGATGGACGCCGCCCACATGAGCCGGGACAACGCCGCCGTGCTGGCCGCCGTGAATCTGGCGGACGAGCTGTGCAAGGCGCAGGAGAACGCCGACAATCTGCGCCGTCAGCTGAAGACCTATCTGGACGAGGCCGGCCGCGCCAAGAACGAGGCCGCCGAGCTGCGGCGCAAGCTGCAGTCCCAGCAGAACCGCAAGGGATGATGGAGCTTCTCTCCCCCGCCGGCGGCTTCGACTCCCTTGTTGCCGCCGTCCAGACCGGCGCGGACGCGGTATATATGGGCTTTGGCGCGTTCAATGCGCGGCGCAGCGCCAAAAACTTTACCGACGAGGAGTTTGCGTCGGCGGTGGCCTATTGCCATTTACGGGGCGTCAGGGTCTTTCTGACGCTGAACACCCTGCTGACCGACCGGGAGCTGGCGCAGGCCGCAGACGCCCTGAAAAAAGCCTGCGCCATGGGTGTGGATGCCATACTGGTGCAGGACTGGGGACTTCTGACGCTGGCACGGGAGATCGTGCCGGACGTGCCTCTCCACGCCAGCACCCAGATGAGCCTGTTCACGCTGGGCGGCGCCAACGAGGCCGCCGCGCTTGGCATGGAACGGGTGGTGCTGGCACGGGAGCTGAGCCGGGATGAGGTGCGGGAGATCTGCGCCGGATGTCCTGCTGAGATCGAAATATTCGTCCACGGTGCGCTGTGCATGTGCTACTCCGGCCAGTGCGAGATGAGCGCCGTGGTAGGCGAGCGCAGCGGCAACCGGGGCGCCTGCGCCCAGCCCTGCCGCCTGCCCTACGGCGTGGACGGCCCCTGTCGGGGCGGGCATCCCCTGAGCCTGAAGGATGCCAACCTGTCCGCGTACCTGGCGGAGATGGACGAGATAGGCGTGGATTGTCTCAAGCTGGAGGGCCGCATGAAGCGGCCGGAATATGTGGCGGTGGTCACCGGCATCTACCGGCGGCTCATGGACGAAAAGCGCCGCCCCACGGCGGAGGAAAGCCGCCGGCTGGAGCAGGCGTTCTCCCGCAGCGGCTTTACCGACGGGTACTGGCTGGGCAAAAAAGGCCCCCAGATGTTCGGCATCCGTCCGGAGAACGCGCCGGAGCCGAAGGAGCTGTTCACCGAGGTGCGGGAGCAGTACGAAAACGGGCGGGAGAACCGGAGGATACCGGTGTCTCTGGCCATCCGGGTGCAGGCGGGCAAGCCGGTGTCGCTGGCAGTGGCCTGCCAGAGCAACAACGGTCAGATGAACGTATGGGCGCAGGGCCCGGTGCCGGAGACGGCCCGCAGCCGCGCCCTGACCGCCGAGGAGCTGCGGGAGCGGCTGAGCAAGACCGGCGGCACCGTGTTCACGGTGGAGCAGTTCCGCGCGGATCTGGACGACGACCTGATGCTGCCGGCCAGCGTCATCAACGGCCTGCGGCGGGACGCGCTGGAGGGGCTGAAGCAGCGGCTGGAGCAGGACTGGTTCCTGCGGCGGATGAGCCCCTGGCAGAAGGAGGAACTACGGCAGGGCCGCGACCCCCACGTCCGGCGTGTGCTGGAGGCGGCGGCGCTGCCCGAAGCCCCGGAGCCCCCCGCGGACATGGGCTTCACCTGCTCCGTGCTGAAGGCGGAGCAGGTCACGGCAGCGCTGCTGGCGGAGAAGCCCGCCGTCGTATACGTCCCTATCGAGGAGCTGGAGCGGCTGGACGCCGGTCTGGACTGGGGCGGAACGGAGCTGTGCGCCGTGCTGCCCCGCGTGTTCCGGACGGCGGACGAGACGCCGCTGCGGCAGCTGCTGGAGCGGCACCCGGAGGCGTCCTCCGTCAGCATAGGCAATCTGGGCCACCTGCCTATCGTGCGGGGGCTGGGCCGGACGCTGCGGGGCGACTGCGGACTGAACATTTTCAACTCCCGCGCCCTGCTGTTCTGGCGGGAGCAGGGGCTGGACTCCGCCGCCGTGTCCTTTGAGCTGCGGTGGCAGCAGATCCGCGATCTGAAGAAGCACCTGCCCTGCGAGGCCATCGTCTACGGGCGGCTGCCGCTGATGGTGACGGAAAACTGCGTCACCCGCTGCGGCACGGGCTGTACCCACGGGGCGGGCAGCGTCCTCACCGACCGCACCGGCGCGCAGTTCCCCGTGACCTGCATCTACGGCTGCCGGTGCGAGATACAGAACAGCCGGACGCTGTTTCTGGCCGATAAACCGGAGATGCGGCGCTGCGGCCTGACCTACGGCCGGCTGCGGTTCACCACGGAGACGCCGGAGCAGTGCGCCGCCGTGCTGCGAAGATACCAAGGCGGCGGCGATTGGTCGCCGGACGACCTGACGCGGGGGCTGTTTTACCGGGGCGTTGAATAAACGTTGCGTATAACCGCCGCCATATTATACGGATAGTTTTTATTTTTTGCAGAAAAAGGTGTTTCTATGGAGTTGAAGATCAAGGCCCTGTCCCCCAAAATCGGGACGGACATCCCCCTGCCCCGCTTTGCCACGGCGGGGGCGGCGTGCATGGATCTGTGCGCCTGCATCGACCAGCCGGTGACGCTGGCCGCCGGGGAGCGGCAGCTCATCCCCACCGGCATCGCCATCGCCCTGCCCTCGGCGGACTATGTGGCGCTGGTGTTCGCCCGCAGCGGGCTGGGCATCAGGCAGGGCGTGTGCCTCGCCAACGGCGTGGGCGTCATCGACAGCGACTATCGCGGTGAGATCGGCGTGGGTCTGGTGAATCTGGGCGGCAGCCCTTACACCGTCCGGCCCGGCGACCGCATCGCCCAGCTGATGGTGACGCCGGTGGTGCAGCCCATCGTCGTGCCGGTGACGGAGCTGGATGAGACGGAGCGGGGCAACGGCGGCTTCGGCTCCACGGGGCGGTGAGCGGTATGGCAAGGATCGTACTGGCCTCCGGCTCTCCCCGGCGGCAGGAGCTTTTGCAGCGGATAGGCATCCGCGATTTCACCGTCCGCGTGCCTCATGTGGAGGAATGGTTCCCCGACGGCCTGACGCCGCAGGAGATCGTGTGCTACATCTCCCGGGAGAAGTCTCAGGCGGTGCCGTCGGAGGCGGATGAGATCGTCATCACCGCCGACACCATGGTGTTTCTGGACGACAAAAAGCTGGGCAAGCCCGCCGACGAGACGGAGGCGCTGGCCATACTGACGGCGCTGCAGGGGCGTCACCACACCGTATGCACCGGCGTGACGGTGCGGCAGGGCAAAAAGCTGCTGACCCGCGCCCAGTCCACGGATGTCTATTTCCGCCCCGCGTCGGAAACGGAGCTGCGGGCCTACATCGCCGGAGGCGAGCCGATGGACAAGGCGGGCGCCTACGGCGTACAGGGCCAGGGCGCGCTGCTGGTGGAGCGCATCGACGGCGACTTTTTCAACGTGATGGGCCTGCCGGTGCTGCTGCTGAGCCGTATGCTGGCGGATTTCGGCATCACGCTGCTGGGCTGAGAGGAAACAACGGATGAAACGATTTTTTACGAAAACCGGTATCTGGCTGCTGGCCGGGGCCGCCCTCATTGCCGTGGTGCTGTGCATTATCTCGGCTCTGGGCTCCGGCACCAGTCTGCTGCACAACGCGCTGGGCGTCATCGCGTCGCCCTTCCGGGCGGCGGGCTCGGCGGTGGTGGAGTGGGTCGGCGGCATTGGCGACCATTTCGCCAGCATCGAGGAGCTGCAGGCGGAGAACGAGGCGCTGCGGCAGGAGAACGCCCAGCTGCGGCAGGAGCTGCGCACGGCGCAGCCCGCCGCCGAGGAGAACCAGCGCCTGCGGGAGCTGCTGGATCTCCGGGCGCAGCGGTCTGATCTGGTGTTTGAGGCGGCTCGCATCACCCAACGGGACGTGTCCAACTGGTCGAGCACACTGGTGCTGAACCGGGGCAGCCGCCACGGTGTGGCGGAGAGCGACTGCGCCGTGGACTGCTACGGCAATCTGGTGGGCGTGGTGACGGAGGTGGGTCTGAACTGGTGCCGTCTCACCACCATACTGGACACCGGATCCCAGCTGGGCGCCATGGTGTTCCGCACGGAGGAGACGGCCATCGCCGCCGGCGACCTGTCCCTGATGACGGAGGGTAAGCTGAAGCTCAGCTATCTGCCGGATTCCTCCACTCTGATCAAGGGCGATCTGGTGGTGACCTCCGGGCTGGGGGGCTACTACCCCTCCGGGCTGCCCATCGGCTCCGTGGAGGAGGTGCGCACCGACGACGGCGGTCTGGCCCGCTACGCGGTGCTGACGCCCCGGTGTGATCCGGACGCCCTCACCGACCTGTATATCATTACGGATTTCGACGTGGTGGAGTGACCGCGGGAAAGGAACTGCTATGACACGACGCACCATGGTGCGAAAGTGGATATTGTACGGACTGTGCGCGCTGGCCCTGCTGGCGGTGCAGGACATGGTGCTGGTGTACATCCGTGTCGGCGGCGTACACCCATTCCTGCTGCCGGCGCTGGCGCTGATCCCCGTGACGCTGGAGCGCAGCGGGCAGTCCCTGTTGTACGCCCTGTTTTTCGGGCTGGCCTGCGACCTGCTGATGCCCACGGGCGTGTTCGTGTGCTTCTACTGTCTGGTGTTTTTCGGCGGCGCGTTTCTGGCGCGGCTGCTGTCCGGGCAGGTCATCGTGGCGGGGCTGTTCTGCTCGCTGGCCGTGTCCGCCGCGGGGCTGCTGCTGTGCGGCCTTCTGCGGATCCTGCTGCTGACGTACCAGCAGGGCATCTCCACCGGCCCGGCACTGATGCTGCTGGGCAAGGAGCTGCTGCTGTCGCTGGCGGCAACGCCGCTGGTACACTTCCCCTTTTCCCGGATCTGCCGCCTGACCCGGGGCGAGTGACAAGGAGACATTTTCCATGATGAAGAACCCCCATCCCGCCAAGCGGCGGGTCATGATCCTGCTGGGCGTTTTCGGCGCGTTCCTGCTGCTGTTCGGCGCGGTGCTGTACGATGCCCAGATCCTCCACGGCAGCGAGAACCGCGCCCGCTCCATCTCCAGCAACGCCACCAGCGAGGTGGTGCCCGCCTCCCGCGGCATCATCACCGACCGCAACGGCAAGGTGCTGGTGTCCAACCGGCTGGCCTACACGCTGGTGTTCGATCGCAGCGGCTTTACCGACGACGCTTCGCTGAACGACGCCATCCTGCGGCTCATCCGCCTGTGTCAGGAGACGGGCACCGCGTGGAACGACACGCTGCCCATTGCGCAGACAGGCAGCTTCCTCCGCTGCACCAACGACCGGTCAGAGAGCTTTACCCAATATCTGCAGAAGAACAAGCTGACCGCCACCGCCGCCGGACGGCAGCTGATCGCGGAGATGCGGGCGCTGTACCATGTCGACGAGAGCCTGTCGGAGAAGGATGCGCGGCTGGTCATCGGCGTGCGGTACGAGCTGCACAGCCGCGACAGCTATACGTTTGCCGAGGACGTTTCCTCGGAGGTGCTGAGCCTCATCACCGACGGGCGGTACGAGGGCGTCAGCATCCGCACCGCCTCCGCACGGGTGTACAACACCACGCTGGCGGCCCACATTCTGGGCACCATCGGGCCCATCTGGCAGGAGGAGTGGAGCAGCAACGAAAAGACCGGCTATGTGGGCTACGCCGACAAGGGGTACTCCATGAACGACCTTGTGGGCAAGGACGGCGTGGAGAAGGCCTTCGAGGAGTACCTGCGGGGCACGGACGGCCGGCGGCTCATCACCACCGACGAGGACGGCAAGCTCACCGGCGAGCTGTACACACGGGAGCCGCAGCCCGGCGGCACCGTGGCGCTGACGCTGGACATCGACCTGCAGGCCGATGTGGAGCGGGCGCTGGCCCAGACGATTACCGGCATGATCGACGAGGACAGCAACGAGCGCGGCGGCGCGGCCGCCGTGGTCAGCGTGGGCAGCGGCGAGGTGCTGGCGCTGGCCAGCTACCCCACCTACGATCTGTCCACGTTCAATGAGGACTACGAGGATCTGGTGGCCGACGAGCGGCTGCCCATGTTCAACCGGGCCACACAGGGCACCTACGCCCCCGGCTCCACTTTCAAGATGTGTACCGCCGTGGCGGCGCTGGAGAGCGGCATCATCACGCCGTCCTCCATCATTCAGGATCGCGGTATCTACACCTATTACCGCGACCCACAGCCCATGTGCTGGGTCTACCGGCAGGGCGGCTCCACCCACGGGCGCATCAACGTGACGCAGGCCATCACCGTATCCTGCAACTACTTCTTCTATGAGGTGGGGCGGCTCACCGGTATCCGCACGCTGGACAGCTACGCCTCCCAGTTCGGTCTGGGGCAGTCCACCGGCATTGAGATCGGCGACTCCAGCGGCGTGCTGGCCTCCCCGGAGTGGGCGGACAGCCACAACCGGGAGTGGACGGACGGCCAGACCATTACCGCCGCCATCGGACAGTCCTACAACCTGTTCACCCCCCTGCAGCTGGCCAACTACATCGCCACGCTGGTGGGCGGCGGCGAGCACTATCAGGCCCATCTGCTGAAAAACGTCAAGGAGTACGACAACTCCCGGCTGCTGTACGTCTACGACGATGAGCCGCTGAACACGGTCGAAATGTCCGGCTCCACGGTAGAGGCCGTGACAAAGGGCATGCACGAGTTGACCGTCTCCGGCGGTGTGGCCTTCGCCTTCCGGGACTGCGTGGTTTCCGCCGGCGCCAAGACCGGCTCGGCGCAGGTGGGCACCGATATCGCCAACGGCGTGTTCGTGGCCTACGCCCCCTATGAGGATCCGGAGATCGCCGTGGCCATCGTCATCGAAAAGGGCGGCAGCGGCGCGGCGCTGGCCACCGCCGCCGTGGAGATCATCAACTCCTGGTTCAGCCACACGGACGATGGCGCCGCCATCGGCGAAAACACCCTTTTGAAGTGAGAGGAACCCTATCTATGATCCCTGTTTTTGATCCGCAGGACAGCTCCTGCAAAACGCCCTTCGGCGCGGCCAAGTGCGGCGCACCGGTAACCTTTACCCTGCGGGACGAGACGTACTACGCCTGCGAGCTGCTGATACACCGGGAGTTCGCCGGTGCGGACGAGGCCGTGCCCCTGCCCCCGGCGGAGGGCGGCTTCTCCGGCGTCTACACCGCGCCGGACGCGCCGGAGCTGTGCTGGTACGGCTTCCGGTTCACCCGGGGCGACGGCAGCACCGTCTGTCTGGGAAAAAACGGCTGGTGCGCGCAGGACGCGCTGGCCTGCTGGCAACTGACGGTGTACGAGGACTCCCCCACCCCCGCTTGGTTCGGCGAAGGCGTGACATACCAGATTTTTCCAGACCGTTTTCGCCGCACCTCTGTGCCGGATGTCAGCGGCATGGTGGGGCGGCGCTGGGTACACGATGACTGGGGCGACCAGCCGGTGTTCCTGCCAGACGAAAACGGACAGATCACCAACCGCGACTTTTTCGGCGGCTCGCTGGCGGGCATCACCGAAAAGCTGGACTATCTCAAGAGCTTGTCGGTCAGCACGCTGTATCTCAACCCCATTTTTGAGTCCGACAGCAACCACCGCTACGACACGGCGGATTACCGGGCCGTTGACCCCCTGCTGGGCACGGAGGCGGATTTCCGTACTCTGTGCCGGGAGGCCCACGCCCGGGGCATCCGCGTCATTCTGGACGGCGTGTTCAACCACACCGGCTCCAACAGCCGCTACTTCAACGCCGACGGCTTCTACCCGGAGCTGGGCGCGGCCCAGAGCACCGACTCCCCCTACTTCAGCTGGTACAGCTTCCATCCGTGGCCCACGGACTACGATGCGTGGTGGGGCGTACATACGCTGCCGGCGGTCAACGAGGAGCAGCCGGACTACCGGCGGTTCATCATTTCCGACAAGGATTCCGTGGTGCGGCACTGGCTGCGGCTGGGAGCCGACGGCTGGCGTCTGGACGTGGCCGACGAGCTGCCAGACGATTTCATCGCCGCCATCCGCACCGCCATAGAGCAGGAAAAAGCCGATGCCTACCTGCTGGGCGAGGTGTGGGAGGACGGCAGCAACAAGATCGCCTACTCCCGCCGCCGCCGCTATCTGCTGGGCCGGGAGACGCACGGTCTGATGAACTACCCCTTCCGGACGGCGCTGCTGGCATGGCTGGGCGGCGGGGATGCCGCCGCGTTTCGCGACACCATGGAGACCATCCGAGAAAACTATCCCCCTGCCGCGTTCTACGGAGCCATGAACTTTCTGGGCACCCACGACACCGCCCGCATCCTGACGCTGCTGGGCGCGGCACAGACGCCGGAGGATAAGCCCGCCCGGGCGGCGTACCGTCTCTCTCCCGACGAGCTGACGCGAGGCCGGAGAAAACTGCGGCTGGCCGGGATGCTTCTATATACCTTCCCGGGCTCCCCTACTCTCTATTACGGCGACGAGGCAGGGATGCAGGGCTTCGAAGACCCTCTGAATCGCGGCACATACCCTTGGGGGCAGGAGGATGAGGCGCTGCTGGCGTTCTTCCGGCAGCTGGGACAGCTGCGCTCACAGCGCCTTTCCCTGCGGCGGGGCGATATCCGCTACCTGCACGCGCAGGGCGGTGGGCTGGTCATAGAGCGCCGCTGCGGCGATGAGCGCACGGTAACGGCGATGAACGCCGGCACGCAGGTATTGACGCTGGCGCTGGACTGGGACGGCCCGCTGTGCCGCGACGGCGTCACCGGTCAGCAGTTTCTGGTGCAGAAGGGGCAGGTGCAGCTGACTCTGCCGCCGCTGGACGGTGTAATCTTGCTGTCATAGTGTTTTTCCTGTGGATGTTTCACGTGAAACATCCACAGGAAATTTTATTTTTTCGACGTTTCACGTGAAACATCTTTCGCAAATTGCAAATTTTCTATTGAAACTGACCACTCTTGTGGTATACTAAGAAAGATACAGAATCAGACAGAAAGAGGAGTTTACCGTGTCAAAGATCATTGCCATTGTCAATCAGAAGGGCGGCGTGGGAAAGACCACTACCTGTGTCAATCTGGCCGCCGCCGTCAAGGCCAAAGGCAAGCGGGTGCTGCTGTGCGATTTCGACCCGCAGGCCAACGCCACCAGCGGCATGGGCGTGGACAAGTCCGTGTCCAACGGCGTGTACGACGTGCTCATCAACGGCACGGAGACGGCGAAGGCCATCGTCTCCACCCCCTATGGCGACGTGCTCCCCAGCAGCAAGGCGCTGGCTGGCGCCGGCGTGGAGATGATCGAGCTGGAAAACCGGCAGTTCCTGCTGAAGGCCGCGCTGCGGCAGGTGGCGGAGCAGTACGACTACATCTTTATCGACTGCCCCCCCTCGCTGGAGCTGCTGACACTGAACGCACTGTGCGCCGCCAATAGCCTGCTGGTGCCGGTGCAGGGCGAGTATTACGCGCTGGAGGGGCTCAGCGACCTGATGAACACGGTGCGCATCGTGCGCCGCAGCATGAACCCCTCGTTGGATATTGAGGGCGTGCTGCTGACTATGTTCGATGGCCGCACCAACCTGTCCATTCAGGTGGCGCAGGAGGTCAAGCGATTCTTCGGCGCCAAGGTGTACAGTACCGTGATCCCTCGGAACGTCCGGCTCAGCGAGGCCCCCAGCCACGGGCGGCCCATCACCGCCTACGACCGGAATTGCCGGGGCGCGGATGCCTACATCGCGCTGGCAGACGAGTTTTTGAGGCGAAACGCCTGAAAGGAGACGCACTATGGCAGGAACATCCAAGGGTTTAGGCAAGGGCCTCGGCGCTCTGATGGGCGACGACATGATGGAGCTGAACGATGAAAAGAGCAGTCTGATGCTGCCCATCAGCCAGGTGGAATCCTGTGCCGCGCAGCCCCGCAAGCTGTTCGACCCCGACGCGCTGGCCGATTTGGCTGATTCCATTCGTCAGCACGGCATCATCCAGCCGCTGACGGTGCGGAAGCTGCAATCCGGGTACTATCAGATCATCGCCGGTGAGCGGCGCTGGCGTGCCGCCCGTATGGCCGGACTGACGCAGGTGCCCGCCGTGGTCATCGAAGCCGACGACCGCAAGGCCATGGAGCTGGCCATGATTGAGAACCTCCAGCGGGAGGATCTGAATCCCATCGAGGAGGCCGAGGGCTACAAGGTTCTGATGGAGCAGTACGGCATGACGCAGGAGGAGACAGCCAAGCGGGTGGGCAAGTCCCGCCCCGCCGTAGCCAACGCCATGCGGCTGCTGAACCTGTGCGAGCCGGTGCGGGCCATGGTGGAGGACGGACGCCTGTCCGGCGGCCACGCCAGAGCGCTGCTCCCCCTCCCCGCCAAGCAGCAGGAGACAGCCGCCGCCGCCGTGCTGAAAAACGATCTATCCGTGCGGCAGACGGAGCTGCTGGCCAAGAAGCTGCTGGCAGAGGCGCCGGAAAAGCCGGCAAAAGACCCGCTGACCGTCAACTACGCCGAGGAAGCCGCCAAGGAGCTGGGGGAACGTCTGGGCCGGGTCTGCCGCATCGTCACCGGCCGCAAAAAGGGCCGCGTCGAGCTGGAATACTACGGCACGGACGATCTCAACGATCTGCTGGACGCGCTCCACACTATCAGAAAGAAATAACGCTGTTTCACGTGAAACATTCAGAAGAACGAGGTAAAAACAATGCTGGATATCAAATTTGTCCGGGAAAACCCGGAGGCTGTTAAAGAAAACATCCGCAAGAAGTTTCAGAACGCCAAGCTGCCTCTGGTAGATGAGGCCATTGCGCTGGACGCCGAGCGCCGTCAGGCCATTGCCGACGGTGAAGCGCTGAAGGCCGAGCGCAACAAGCTGTCCAAGGCCAACGGCCCCCTGTTTGGCAAGCTGAAAAAATGCACCGACGAGGCCGAAAGATCTGCTATTCAGATGGAGATCGACGCCAACAACGCCGCCGTCAAGGCCGATGCCGAACGCATGGCCCAGCTGGAGGCCAAGAAGGAGCAGGCCGAGGCGGCCCTGAACAAGATCATGCTGGTAATTCCCCAAATGATCGACCCCTCCGTGCCCATCGGCCCGGACGACAGCTGCAACGTGGAGGTGCAGCGCTTCGGCGAGCCCAAGACCCCGGACTTTGACATCCCCTACCACACCGACATCATGGAGCGCTTCGACGGTATCGACATGGACGCTGCGGCCCGCGTGTCCGGCAGCGGCTTCTACTACCTGCTGGGCGATATCGCCCGTCTCCACGAGGCCGTGCTGGCCTACGCCCGGGACTTCATGATCGGCAAGGGCTTTACCTACTGCATCCCCCCGTTTATGATCCACGGCAACGTGGTGGAGGGCGTCATGAGTCAGACGGACATGGACGCCATGATGTACAAGATCGAGGGCGAGGATCTCTACCTCATCGGCACCAGCGAGCACTCCATGATCGGCAAATTCATCGACCAGATCATCCCGGAGGACAAGCTGCCCCAGACCCTGACCTCCTACTCACCCTGCTTCCGCAAGGAAAAGGGCGCCCACGGCATCGAGGAGCGCGGCGTCTACCGCATCCATCAGTTCGAGAAGCAGGAGATGATCGTGGTCTGCAAGCCGGAGGATTCCAAAAAATGGTACGAGCAGATGTGGCAGTACAGCGTGGAGCTGTTCCGCTCACTGGATATCCCCGTGCGGCAGCTGGAGTGCTGCTCCGGCGATCTGGCCGACCTGAAGTGCAAGTCCTGCGACATCGAGGCATGGTCGCCCCGTCAGCAGAAGTATTTCGAGGTCTGCTCCTGCTCCAATCTGGGCGACGCGCAGGCCCGCCGCCTGAAGATCCGCTACAAGGATGCCGGCGGCAAAATGCAGCTGTGCCACACGCTGAACAACACCGTGGTGGCGCCGCCCCGCATGCTCATCGCCTTCCTGGAGAACAATTTGCAGGCGGACGGCTCCGTGCTGGTACCGGAGGCCCTGCGCCCCTACATGGGCGGCAAGGAACGTCTGGTGCCGCTGCACTGAGCAGAGCCTCGATAGCGTATCGTAGTATTTTATAAAGTTTATACGGTTCGTATAGGAGAATTTGATCCATGAAGAAATTTTTCAACGAATTTAAGACCTTTGCCATGCGCGGCAACGTGCTGGACATGGCCATCGGTGTTGTGATCGGCGCCGCCTTCGGCAAGATCACCACCTCTGTCGTCAACGACATCATCATGCCCCTGATCGGGCTCATCACCGGCGGCATCGACCTGACCCAGTGGAACATCCTGCTCAACAGCGCCGCCGTGGAGGCCGGGGCCGACCCCGTCACGCTGGGCATCGGCAATCTGCTGGCTGTGATCCTGGATTTCATCATCGTGGCCTTCGCCATGTTCCTGCTGGTCAAGGGTATAAATAAGCTGCACTCTCTGGGCAAAAAGGACGAGGAGCCCGCGCCGGAGGAGCCTGCCGCCCCCACTGCGGAGGAGCTGCTCACCGAGATCCGCGACCTGCTGAAAGAGCAGCAGAAATGAGAGATATCCTGACGCGGGGACTGGCACAGCTGGGCCTGCCCGCAGACGCCGTGCCCCAGCTGGAGGCCTACGCCGCGCTGCTGCTGGAGAAAAACAAGGTCATGAACCTGACAGCCATCACGGCGCCGCAGGAGGTGGCCACCCTGCACCTGCTGGACTGCGCCGCGCTGCTGACCATGGCAGACCTGCGGGGCAAGCGGGTCATCGACGTGGGCACCGGCGCCGGGTTCCCCGGCATGGTGCTGCGGATCCTGGAGCCGGACTTCGACCTGACGCTGCTGGACAGTCTTGGCAAGCGCGTCGACTTCCTCCGGGAGGTGTGCGCCTCCCTATCGCTGGCGCGGACGAGCTGTGTTCACGCCCGTGCCGAGGAATACGCCGCCGGCCACCGACAGCAGTACGACATCGCCACCTCCCGTGCCGTGGCCAACCTGAACCTGCTGTGCGAGCTGACGCTGCCGCTGGTAAAGGTGGGCGGGCAGTTCCTGGCCATGAAATCCGTCTCCTCTGATGAGGAGATCGACGGTGCGCGGGGCGCCGCGGGCCAACTGGGCGGCCGCATCGCCGCCATCCGGGACTACACCGTGCCGCAGACGCAGGTGCGCCACCGGCTGGTGGTCATCGAAAAGGTCAAGGACACCCCAGCCGTCTACCCCCGTAGCTTTGCCCGTATGAAAAAAGCGCCGTTGAAATAGCGGCATCACCCGGAAAGGAGGGTCACATGGGAAAGATCATCGCCGTCGTCTCCGGCAAGGGCGGCACCGGCAAGACATCCTTCACCGCCAATACCGGACTGGCGCTGGCCTCCCTTGGCCAGCACGTCCTGTGCATGGACTGCGACATCACCCTGCGGAATCTGGATCTGGCGCTGGGCCTCAGCGACCGTGCGCTGATGGACTTCTCCGATGTGCTGGCGGCGCGCTGCACGCTGGAGCAGGCCGCTGTGACCCATGAGCAATACCCCACGCTGGATCTGCTGACCGCGCCCATGGCCGACAAGCCGCTGGCGCTGACGGTACGGCAGCTGGCGGCGCTGGCCCGCGAGATACGGGAACGGTATGACTGGTGCCTGATGGACGCCCCCGCCGGACTGGGGCAGGGCTTCAAGATGGCCGCCTGTATGGCTGATCAGGTCATCGTTGTCACCACCACCGACATCTCCGCCATGCGGGACGCCCAGCGCACCGCCATGGAGCTGTCCGCCTTTCCGGCCAACGCCGTGCATCTGGTGGTGGGCCGCGTCTCCCGCAAGACCCTGCGGGCGCTGCATACCACCATCGACGACGCCATCGACACCGCCGGACTGCCCCTGCTGGGCGTCATTCCGGAGGACGAGGATGTCCCCTACTGCCTGAACCGGGGGCTGGTGCTGCGCGATCGCAACTACTATGCCGCCCGGGCCTACGAAAACATTGCCAAACGCATCATGGGCCGCAAAGTGCCCCTGATGAAGATATAACGGAGAAAGGAGCGCCCCTTATGAATATCGCTTTGATGGCGCATGACAACAAGAAAGAGCTGATGGTGCAGTTCTGCACCGCCTACTGCGGCATACTGGCCAAGCACACCCTCTGCGCCACCGCCCGCACCGGCCAGCAGATCGCCGAGGCCACCGGTCTGACCATCCACCGGTTCCTTTCCTTTGCCCACGGCGGCGGCCAGCAGATCGCGGCCCGCATCGCCTACAACGAGATCGACATGGTGCTGTGCTTCGGCGACCCCAACCAGAAGACCGCCGACGAGGATGTGACCTACATCTCCCGCCTGTGCGACCAGAACAACATCCCCTTTGCCAGCAATCTGGCCACCGCCGAAATGCTGGTGCTGGGTCTGGATCAGGGCTATCTGGACTGGCGCGACATCGTAAACCCCAAGAGCAAGCCCTTCACCGCGTAAAGCGCCTTGACAACGGGCGGATAATCGCATAGAATAAGGGACAACCGCGTTGAATCTGCAGGAGTAACCCGCACAACGCCGCCAGCAGAGAGGTGCGCCGCCGGCTGAAAGCGCACCGCGGCAGAACGGGCCAAGACAGCAGACGAGCGGGGATGGAAACATCCACGGCGTGCTCCCCGTAACAGGAGCAGAAAGGGCCGCATGGCGGCTGAAATTGGGTGGCACCACGAAGTGTTTCTACGCTCTCGTCCCAACACAGGGGACGGGAGCGTTTTTTCATCGCTTTCCCGCTCCGTGGCGCCGAAAAGGAGAAACTATGCAGAAAGTGATCGATTTCATCAACACCCACACCTACGACATCTTCATTCCCCTGGCGGCACTGGCGCTGCTGCGTCTTGGCATGTGCAAGGCGCAGCTGAAAAAGACCGCCGCCATCCGGGAGAAGAAGGGCATTTACCACGCCGTGGAGGAGAACTACGCCGAGATGGGCGCATGGCTGGGCATCCTGCCCTTCTGCGTGCTGGCGGTGGCCCTCCCCCGCATCTGGTACGTCTGGATCGTGCTGGCGGTCATCGGCGGCGTCATCGTGGGCCGCGCCGGAAAAAAGAAGGGCGTGGAGCTGGACAACATCTACCGCGAGGTGGCGTGGGAGCTGAAGCACGAGGCGGAGGCCGAGGCCGCGCGGGAAGCCGCGTCCCACACGCTGGAGCATGGCGCGGACGCCGCCATTACAGACGGCAGCACAGAGGAAACGGAAAACACAGAGGATAAAGGAGAGACGGAAAATGAGTAAGATGACACCCCGCACCCTCTCGGGCTTTATGGAGCTGCTGCCTCAGCCCCAGCAGCAGATGGAGCGAATGATGGATATCCTCCGGCGCACATACAGCCTGTACGGCTTCACGCCGTTGGACACGCCGGTGATCGAGGCCAGCGAGGTGCTGCTGGCCAAGGGCGGCGGCGAGACGGAGAAGCAGATCTACCGCTTCCAGAAGGGTGACGCCGATCTGGCGCTGCGCTTCGACCTGACCGTACCGCTGGCCAAGTATGTGGCCCTGCACTACAACGACCTGTCCTTCCCCTTCCGCCGCTACCAGATCGGCAAGGTCTACCGGGGCGAGCGCGCCCAGCGTGGCCGCTTCCGGGAATTCTATCAGGCGGACATTGACATCATCGGCGACGGGAAGCTGGACATCACCAACGAGGCGGAGATCCCCGCCATCATCTACCAGACCTTTACCTCGCTGGGCCTGAAGCGGTTCCAGATCCGCGTCAACAACCGGAAGATCCTCAACGGCTTTTACGCCATGCTGGGCCTGACGGCACGGTCCGGCGACATCATGCGCACCGTGGACAAGCTGGACAAGATCGGCGCGGAGAAGGTGCGGACACTGCTGACGGACGAGGTGGGCGTGTCCGCCGAAAGCGCCGATGAGATCCTGAAGTTCATCGCCATCACCGGCGGCAACGAGCAGGTGCTGGCCGCGCTGGAATCCTACCGGGGCCGCAACGAGGTGTTCGACGAGGGTCTTGACCAGCTGAACACCGTGGTAAAATACCTGTCCGCCTTCGGTGTTCCGGCGGAGAACTTCGCCGTAGACCTGACCATCGCCCGTGGACTGGATTACTACACCGGCACGGTGTATGAGACAACGCTGCTGGATCACCCGGAGATCGGCTCCGTCTGCTCCGGCGGCCGGTACGACAATCTGGCGGAGTACTACACCGACAAGCAGCTGCCCGGCGTGGGCATCTCCATCGGCCTGACCCGTCTTTTCTATGTGCTGGGCGAGCAAGGCATGCTGAACCCCGGCCTCCCCACCGCCCCCGCCGACGTGCTGATCCTGCCCATGACCGCCGAGCTGGCCCCCGCCGTAACGCTGGCCACCCGCCTGCGCGCCGCCGGTGTCCGCACCCAGCTCTACACCGAGCAGAAGAAGTTCAAGGCCAAGATGAGCTACGCCGACAAACTGGGTGTACCCTATGTGGTGTTTCTGGGCGACGACGAGATCGCCGGGAACGTGGTGGCCTGTAAGGATATGGCCTCCGGCCAGCAGACCACCCTGCCCTTTGACGAGACGCTGGGCCTCATCCGTCGCGGCCTCGACGCCCGGAACGCAGGCACGGTCATCGTGGAGAAATAACGCACACCAACGCGCCAAATCCGACAACCATTCGTAATATTTTCTTTTTATTATACAAAATATTATCACAATAGGAGGACAAAACAATGATGCAGATGCGCACACATACCTGCAACGAGCTGCGGCTGGAGCATGTGGGCCAGTCCGTGAAGCTGGTGGGCTGGATGGAGAACGTCCGCGCCGTGGGTCAGAACTTCGCCTTCGTGGTGCTCCGCGACTTCTACGGCACCACCCAGATCGTGGTGGAGACGGAGGATATGATGGCCGTCATCCGCGACCTGAACAAGGAGTCCACCATCAGCGTGGAGGGCGTGGTGCGGGAGCGCGCCAGCAAGAACCCCAAGCAGGCCACCGGTGACATCGAGGTGGTGCCCAGCAAGATCGAAGTGCTGGGCCGCTGCCGCTACAACTCCCTGCCCTTTGAGATCAACCGCAGCCGCGAGGCCGACGAGCTGCAGCGCCTGAAGTACCGCTATCTGGATCTCCGCAACCCCGCCGTGAAGCAGAACATCATCCTGCGCTGCCAGGTGGTGGCCGCCCTCCGCGCCGCCATGACCGACCACGGCTTTCTGGAGATCACCACACCGATCCTGACCGCCTCCTCCCCCGAGGGCGCCCGGGACTATCTGGTGCCCGCCCGCAAGCACCCCGGCAAGTTCTACGCGCTGCCCCAGGCCCCCCAGCAGTTCAAGCAGCTGCTGATGACCTCCGGCTTCGACCGCTACTTCCAGATCGCCCCCTGCTTCCGGGACGAGGACGCCCGGGGCGACCGCTCCCCCGGCGAGTTCTACCAGCTGGATATGGAGATGGCCTTCGCCACCCAGGACGACGTTTTCGCCGTGCTGGAGGATGTGCTGCCCCCCATCTTCGCCAAGTATGGCACCTACAATGTGGCCTCTGCCGCGCCGTTCCGCCGTATCGCCTACAACGACGCTATGGAGACCTACGGCTCCGATAAGCCCGATCTGCGTATCGACCTGACCCTCACCGACATCTCCGGTGAGGTGAAGGGCTGCGGCTTCGAGCAGATCGACGGAAAGGTGGTCAAGGCCATCGCCGTCAGCGACTGCACCCTGACCCGCAAGGCCATTGACCAGCTTTGCACCGACGTGGAGGTGCAGTCCGGCAGCAAGCCCTACTGGTTCAAGGTGGACGAGAACGGCCAGCTGGCCGGCGGCATCGCCAAGTTCCTGGGCGACTGCCATGAGGCGCTCGCCGCCAAGCTGGGCCTGAAGCCCAATATGCTGGTGGGCGTGGCCGCCGGTGACAAGGGCGCGGCCATCAAGACCGCCGGCGTCCTGCGCAATAAGCTGGGCGCCGCCTGCGAGGGCCACATGGACAAGGAGCGCTACGAGTTCTGCTGGATCGTGGACTTCCCCATGTACGAGATCGGCGATGAGTCCGGCGAGCTGGAATTCTGCCACAACCCGTTCTCCATGCCCAGCGGCGGACTGGAGGTACTGCTGAAGGCCGAGCGAGGCGAGATCGACCCCCTGACCATCACCGCCGACCAGTACGATCTGGTGTGTAACGGCGTGGAGCTGTCCAGCGGCGCCGTCCGGAACCACGACCCCGAGATCATGATCAAGGCCTTCGAGCTGGTGCGTCTGGGTGAGGAGGACGTGAAGAAGAAGTTCCCCGCCATGTACAACGCCTTCTGCTACGGTGCGCCTCCCCATGCCGGCATCGCCCCGGGCGTCGACCGCATGGTGATGCTGCTGGCCGGTGAAAGCTCCATCCGCGAGATCATCCCCTTCCCCATGAACAAGAACGCGCAGGATGTGATGATGGGCGCGCCCTCCACCGTGGAGCAGAAGCAGCTGGATGAGCTGCACATCGCCATCGTGGGCGACGTGGAAAAGGATGACTGATGGACACCGTCAAGCTCTACTATGAAAATGCCTATACGCAGGACTTCACCGCCGTGGTGGCGTCCTGCGAGACCGTGAAAAACGGCTTTTCCGTCACCCTTGACCGCACCGCCTTCTACCCCGAGGGCGGCGGCCAGCCCGCCGACCACGGCACGCTGGGCAATGCCCGCGTGCTGGATGTACACGAGCAAGACGGCATCGTCACGCACCTGTGCGACCGGGCGTTGCCCGTAGGCGCGGAGGTGGACGGCCATATCGACTGGGCGCGGCGGTTCGACCACATGCAGCAGCACTCCGGTGAGCATATCATCTCCGGCATGCTGTGCAGCGCCTTCCACTGTGACAATGTGGGCTTCCACATGGGCGCGGACGTGGTCACCATTGACTACAACGCCCCCATCACATGGGAACAGGCGCTGGAGGTGGAGCGGCAGGCCAATGCTTATATCTGGGCCGACCACCCCATCCACATCTGGTATCCCTCCCCGGAGGAGCTGGCCGCTCTGCCCTATCGCAGCAAAAAGGAGCTGACCGGCCCGGTGCGGATCACGGAGTTCCCCGGTGCGGATCGGTGCGCCTGCTGCGGCACCCATGTGGCCCGCAGCGGTCAGGTGGGGCTGGTAAAGCTGCTGAGCTGCCAGAGGCTCCGGGACGGCGTGCGGCTGGAGCTGCTGTGCGGTCAACGGGCGCTGGACTGTCTGTCTGGCGGCTGGGAGCAGGCCCGCCAGATCGGTCAGGCACTGTCCGTCAAGCCCCAAAATGCCTTCGCCGCCGTGGAACGCTTGCAGGGGGAGCTGCTCTCTCTCAAGGAGAAGGCCGTCCGGCTGGAGGAAGCTGCCTTTTCCCACACGGCGGCGCAGTACCGGAACGCCGGCAGCGTCCTGCACATCACGGAGAAGCTGGACGGCGACGGTGTGCGCCGCCTGTGCGACGCCATCGCCAGAGCGGCGGGCGGGCGCTGCGCCGTGTTCGCCGGCAGCGACGGCGGCTATCAGTACGCCGTCATTGAGAGCGGCGGCGACCTGCGTCAGCTTATCAAGGACATGAATGCCGCCCTCCACGGCCGCGGCGGCGGGCGCGACGGCTTCGCTCAGGGCAGCGCCGCCTGCACGGCGGAGGAGATACGCGCCTTCTTCGCGGGCCGGTAAATGCTTCGCCGCACGAAACATTTTTTCCGGTTTTTCACAAAATTTCACCCCCGGATGTGTGCGCTCCGTACATATTCGGGGGTTCCCTTTTCCCTCCGGACATGCTACAATAAAGAATTGAAAGTATATGTCATAAAGAGGGCTCCGCTATGCAGAACGAAAACAAGCTGGGCACCATGCCCATTTCCAAGCTGATCTGGAATATGTCCCTGCCCATCATCGCCTCCATGCTGGTGCAGGCGCTGTACAACATCGTGGACAGTGTGTTCGTCAGCCGCGTCAGTGAGCAGGCGCTGACCGCCGTATCACTGGCCTTCCCCGCCCAGAATCTGATGATCGGTCTGGCCACCGGCACCGCCGTGGGCGTCAACGCCCTGATGGGCCGTGCGCTGGGCGCGGGTATGCGGGAGCGAGCCGACCGGGTGGCCAACAACGGCATCTTTCTGGCTGTGGTGGGCTTCGTCATCTCCGCCTTGCTGGGTCTGACCTGCTCCAACCTGTTCTTCCGCTCCCAGACGCAGGTGGAGAGCATCATCGCCATGGGCAACGACTACCTGCGCATCGTCACCATCGGCTCGCTGGGCATGTTCTGCCAGATCATGTATGAGCGGCTGCTGCAGGGCACAGGCCGCTCCCTGCTGAGCATGTACACCCAGGGACTGGGCGCCATCGTCAACATCATCCTCGACCCGGTATTCATCTTCATACTGGACATGGGCGTGGCGGGCGCTGCCGTGGCCACCATCATCGGCCAGTTCTGCGGCTGCGCGCTGGCCATCTATTTCAACCACAAGAAGAACACCGACATTACCCTCTCTCTCCGGGGCTTCCGCCCCGACTGGCGGCTCATCGGCGAGATCTACGCCATCGGCCTGCCCAGCGTCATCATGATCGCCATCGGCTCCGTCATGACGTTTCTGATGAACAAGATCCTCATCACCTACCATTCCGCCCACGAGACGGCGGCCACCGCCTTCGGCGTTTACTTCAAGCTGAATTCCTTTGTTTTCATGCCCATTTTCGGCATGAACAACGGCGTTATTCCCATCGTGGCCTTCAACTACGGCGCGCAGAACCGCCGGCGCATGGTGGAGACTATCAAACGCAGCACGCTGTACGCCTCCTGTATTATGGTGTTCGGTATGGCGCTGTTCCTGCTGATTCCCGGGCCGCTGCTGAAAATTTTCGACGCCACCGACACCATGCTGACGGTGGGCGTCCCCGCCCTGCGTATCATCTCCTTGAGCTTCTGCATGGCCGGCGCCTGCATCGCGCTGGGCAGCTCGTTCCAGGCGCTGGGCAAGTCCATCTACTCCATGATCACGTCCATCATCCGCCAGCTGGTGTTTCTGGTTCCCATCGCCTATGTGCTGGCGCGGTACGGCGCGTCCATCGGCAATGACGATCTGGTCTGGTGGTGTTACCCCATCGCGGAGATCGCCTCGCTGTCTCTGACGCTGGGCTTCTTCCGCCATGTGTACAGGACGATGATTGCCGGGATCCCGGAGGGCCAGGCGTAATTCGGGCAGAGCGTGAATAGCGCAAAGTAAATAGCGCAGAAAGTAAAAAAGAGAGCCTTGCGGCTCTCTTTTTTGTCGTCTGTCCCGCCTGAAGGTACACCCCGTAGGGCGGCGTGCCCTCACGCCGCCGCCCGTTTTTGTATTTATAGCCGTTCCGCGCTGCGGCGCGGGGATGCCTCCGGCGGCCCCATTTCTTTCAGCAGCGAAAGAAATGGGGGAAAGAACGCCGCCAAAAACCTATGGTTTTTGGATTTCCTTCCGCCGCTTGCCGGTGTGTGCTGATTCGTCCTAAATGTTGAACTGACGCACTTCTCTGAGCGCTGCCGTTTTTGTTCTGAAATGTAGTGGTATGGTGTTCTACCGTTTTTGGCGATTATCAAATCGCGCACTTGCCGCAGCGGCGGCAAGTGTGGGTGCGGCCCCTTGGGCCGCGGCGATTTTGTTTAATTTTGCAGGGCGGCTTACCCCTTTACTTTTACCCCTCGTTGATCTCGTAGGGCGGCGTGCCCTCACGCCGCCGCTTGAACGCACTCCTTGTGCCGCACGCATCCCGTATGACCGCACCACTCGTAGGGCGAGGCCAACATGCCCCGCCGACCGTTGTTTGAATGAGGGGTCGGTAAAGGCAAAATTGCTAACAAAACTCCAGCCGCCCTGCGCCGTGAAGCACACGGGGGAAGGTGCGCACCTCACGGCGCAGAGGGGGTGCGGCGGCTGAGACAATGAGAAAGGCGTGTACACCAGTTCTCATGCCACAATATTGTAGCATATCAAACAAATACATGCAACAAAATAGTAGCATGTATTTGAGGTGAGGATATGCAATTTTAAAGGTTGGAGGACTTGCGCCTTGACGCGGATAAAACGCAGGCGGAAATAGCCGAGGTGCTTCACTGCAAGCGGGAGGTCTATCGCCGCTACGAAAAGGGTATTCACGAGATACCGACTTGGGCGGTCATCGAACTGGCGAAGTATTATGGAACAACGACAGATTATATCCTTGGCCTGACAGATAAGAGATGAAAAGAGAGCCGTAAGGCTCTCTTTTTTGTCGTATGTCCCGCCCGAAGGTACACCCCGTAGGGCGCTGCGCAGCAGACAAACACAGCCCCAGCGACAGAAAAAGCCCCGCCGTGACGGCGAGGCTTTTTCTGTGTGTTTTGTGTGTTAGGAGAGAGAGAAAATCACATAAGGAAGGGAAGTTCCTTTGGATGATGCTATATTACCCGGCAAAATTGGCCGAATCATGAATCGCCCATGAACTTTTTGTGAATTTCCCCGTTTCTTACTGAAATTTTTTGCTCTCCGCCACAGCCATCTGGTCACAGCGGTTGTTCTTCTCGTTCTCCGCGTGGCCCTTGACCCAGTGATAGCGCATCTCGTGCCGGTCGGTGAGTTCCAGCAGGCGCTCCCACAGGTCGGGGTTCAGCGCCGGTTTCTTGTCGGATTTTATCCAGCCCCGCTTCTGCCAACCCTTGGCCCAGCCCTTGGACAGCCCGTCGATGACGTACTTGGAATCGGAGTACAGCTCCACCACGCAGGGCTCCTTCAGCAGGACCAGCGCCTTGATAACGGCGGTTAGCTCCATGCGGTTATTGGTGGTATCGGCCGCGCCGCCGGACAGCTCCTTTTCCGTGTCCCTATAGCGGAGGATAGCCCCCCAGCCGCCGGGTCCGGGATTGCCGCTGCAAGCGCCGTCTGTGTATATTTCAACTGTTTTCATCCGTTTCTCGTTCCTCGCTGTCTCTCCTGTTTTATAGGTCTTGCTTCTCCCACGCCGGCGGACACCTCCTGTCTCCGACGTCCCCATTTCTTTCAGCGGCTCTCCGAGCCGCGCCGGGGCGCGGAACGCGCCCGCCTTATTCCACCCCCAGAACGGTCAGCACACCGCCCTCCACGCGAAAGCGGACGTTCCGCCCGCCGTAGGTCATGCCGTAGACCCGCTGGGGGTCGTCCTGATACCGTGGCCGGGGATCGTTGGCCAGCACGGACAGCAGCCCCTCCCGCTGCTCCGGCGGCAGCGCCTCCAGCAGCTCCACCGGGCACGACACGGCCAGCCGCTCCCCCGCCAGACCGGCGGTAAAGCCGCCGGCGGCATCGGGATGGCTGTCTGTATACGCAAGATACGGCTTAATATCGAAGATGGGCGTTCCGCTGACCAGATCGGCGCCCCGGACGTGAAGCACAGGCCCCTCCGGCGTGTCCCACTCGATGCGCGTCAGCGACACGGAGGACAGCCCCAGCCCGTTAGGCCGGAAGGGCGACCGGGTGGCAAACACGCCCATGCGGGCGTTGCCCCCCAGACGGGGCGGCCGAACAGTAGGCGACCAGTCCTGCCGCAGCGCTCGGTCAAACTGCCAGATCAGCCAGATGTGGGAAAAATCCTCCAGCCCCCGCAGGGCCTCCGGCTGGCGGTAGGGCGGTTCAAAGACGATGCGGCCGGGGCAGTCGGCCACGCCGCTCTGCCGTGGGACGCCAAATTTCTTCGCAAAGGGCGTTTCAATGCGGGCGATGGGTGTGATGTCCGCCATGGTCAGCGCTCCCGTCGCCCCGTGTCGGTGAGGTGGGCCTTGATATCTCTGGGCAGACGCAGCAGACGCACGATCTCCCCGGCCACGATGACCGCCATGCCCGCCACGATGATATAGATATTTCTCATGGTGCTGGCGGTGAAGAACATCACCAGCAGCACCAGCAGCAGCACCATATTGATGCGGCTATTGACCTCCTCGATCTGCTGGAGGGCCTCGTCCTTCTCGTAGATGACCTTGTTGTAGACGAACAGGGTCTTGGCCGCCGCGTTGTGGTACAGCGTCTTGGTGAAATACTGCCAGCGGGTCAGAGGCACCATGGCCTCCCGGGGCGCACTGCTCATACCGTCTCCTCCGGCATGTCCGCCTTCTCCTCATGGTCGGCCAGCGCCATGGAAATGACGCGGTCGCCCTCCTCCTTGAAGCGCATGACGATGACGCCCTGTGTGGCGCGGCCCGCCACGCGGATGCTCTCCACCGGCGTGCGGATGAGGATGCCCGCCGCCGTCACCAGCAGCAGATCCTCCGTGCCGTCCACCACCTTGATGCCCACGATAGGCCCTGTCTTTTCCGTGACCATGTAGTTGCGTATGCCAAGACCGCCTCGGTTGGTGATACGGTACTCCTCCACCGGTGTGCGTTTGCCGAAGCCGCGCTCCGTGATGGACAGCACCGTCCGATCCCCGTCGGCGCGGGCGGCGCCCACCACATAGTCGCCGTCCCGAAGCCGGATGCCCCGGACGCCCACGGCGGTACGGCCCATGGCGCGCACGTCCGTCTCGTCGAAGCACACCGCCTGCCCGTCGTGGGTGGCGATGAGCATACGGTCATGCCCCCGCGTCTCCACCACGGAGATAAGCTCGTCGCCCTCGTCCAGCGTCAGGGCGCGGATGCCGTTATTCCGCAGGTTCTTCAGGGCGCTGACCTCCAGCCGCTTCACGGTGCCGCTGCGGGTGGTCATGAACAGGTACAGCTCCTCCTCGGTCTGCTCCCGGAAGTGGAGCATGGCCTGCACCCTCTCCCCCGTCTCCACCTGAAGAATGTTGACGATGTTGACGCCCTTGGCGGCCTTGCCGCTCTCCGGGATCTGATAGCCCTTCTTGCGGTAGACCTTACCGGTATCGGTAAAGAACAGGATATAGTCGTGGGTGGAGGCGGTGAACACATCCACCACGGTATCCTCCTCACGGGTGGTAATGCCCTTCTTGCCCATACCGCCCTTGCTCTGGGCGGCGTACTCGCTGACCGGCGTGCGCTTGATGTAGCCGTTTTCCGTCAGGGTAAAGACGCACTGCTCCTCCTCGATGAGATCCTCGATATCCAGCTCGTCCTCCACATCCTGGATCTCGGTCTTGCGGTCATCGCCGAACTTGTCGGCAATGGCGGTCAGCTCCTCCTTGAGGATGGACTTCACCAGTCCCTCGTCGCTGAGGATACGCAGGAAGTAGGCGATCTTCTCCTCCAGCTCCTTGTACTCGGTCTGGAGCTTCTCCCGGTCAAGGCCCTGCAGGGCCTTGAGGCGCATATCCAGAATGGCCTGCGCCTGCACGTCGTCCAGCCCAAAGCGGGTCATCAGGTTTTCCTTGGCGTTGTCGTAGCTGCTGCGGATGATCCGGATGACCTCGTCGATGTTGTCCTGCGCGATGAGCAGACCCTCCAGCAGGTGGGCGCGCTCCTGGGCCTTCTTCAGGTCAAACCGCGTCCGGCGAACAATGATCTCCTCCTGAAACTTTAAATACTCGTCGATAATGTGCCGCAGGGAGAGGATCTTCGGCTGGCGCTGGTTTTCCACCAGTGCCAGCATATTGATGGCAAATGTGGTCTGTAATTGGGTCTGGGCGAACAGGCGGTTCAATACCACCTGCGGATTGGCGTCGCGCTTCAGCTCGATGACCATCCGCATGCCGTTGCGGTCGGACTCATCCCGGATGTCGGAGATGCCCTCGATACGCTTGTCCTCCACCTGATCGGCGATGGCCTTGATGAGCATCCGCTTGTTTACCTGATAGGGCAGCTCCGTGAAAATGATACGGGTACGTCCATTGCCGAACTCCTCGAACTCGTGGCGGGCGCGGACCATCAGCCGGCCCCGGCCGGTGGCGTAGGCGGCGCGGATGCCGCTGCGCCCCATGATGATACCCCTTGTGGGGAAGTCCGGGCCCTTGACGTGCTCCATCAGGTCGCCGAGGGTGGCGTCCGGATCGTCCAGCACGCGGATGCAGGCGCCAATGACCTCCCGCAGGTTGTGGGGCGGGATGTTGGTGGCCATGCCCACGGCGATGCCGCTGGAGCCGTTGACCAATAGGTTAGGAAACCGGCAGGGCAGCACGCGGGGCTCCTTGCGGCTCTCGTCGAAGTTGGGATCCCAATCCACCGTGTCCTTTTCGATGTCGCGCAGCATCTCATTGGAGATCTTGCTCAGCCGTGCCTCGGTATAACGGTAGGCGGCAGGGGGGTCGCCATCCACGGAGCCGAAGTTGCCGTGGCCGTCCACCAGCGTATAGCGCATGGAGAAGTCCTGCGCCAGACGCACCAGCGCGTCGTACACGGAGGCGTCGCCGTGGGGGTGGTACCGGCCCAGCACATCGCCCACGCAGGTGGCGGACTTCTTAAAAGGCTTGTCAGAGGTCAGATTGTCCTCGTACATGGCGTAGAGGATACGCCGATGCACGGGCTTCAGACCGTCCCGCACGTCTGGCAGGGCGCGGCCCACGATGACAGACATGGCGTATTCGATATAGGATTTTTCCATCTCCGGCACCAGCGGGGACTCCACGATGTGCTGGTCGGGGAAGCGGATCTCCGCAGGGTCGTATTGGGGCTTCTTGCTCATATATTCCAGCCCTCCTTAATAGTCCAGATTCACGGCGTACTGTGCTTTGCGCTCGATAAATTCCTTGCGCGGCTCCACCTTCTCGCCCATGAGGACGGTAAAGGTGGCGTCGGCCTTCACGGCGTCATCCAGCGTGATGCGCCGCAGGGTGCGGGTGGTGGGATCCATGGTCGTCTCCCACAGCTCGTGGGCATCCATCTCGCCAAGACCCTTGAACCGGCTGATGTTGATGACTACGTTGGGGTTGCCGCCCCGCATCTCGGCGGAGATACGATCACGCTCCTCGTCGGAATATGCCACACGGGAGGTCTTGCCCCGGGTCAGCTTATAAAGCGGCGGCACGGCGGAGTAGACGTAGCCCTCCTCGATGAGGGGCCGCATATACCGGAAAAAGAAGGTCAGCAGCAGGGTGCGGATATGGGCGCCGTCCACATCGGCATCTGCCATGATGATGATCTTGTGGTAGCGCAGCTTGTTCTCATCGAACTCCTCGCCGATACCGGCGCCCAGCGCGATGATGACAGGCTGGAGCTTGTCGTTGCCGTAGACCTTGTCCACCCGTGCCTTTTCCACGTTGAGCATCTTTCCCCATAGAGGCAGAATAGCTTGAAAACGGCTGTCCCGTCCCGCCGTGGCGGAGCCGCCTGCGGAGTCGCCCTCCACAATGTACAGCTCCGTCAGCTCGGGGTTGTTCTCGTTGCAGTCCCGCAGCTTGTCCGGCATGGCCGCGCCGCCCAGCACCGTCTTGCGGCGGATGGACTCACGGGCCTTGCGGGCCGCCTCCCGGGCGCGGTTGGCGGTCATGGCCTTATCCAGAATGGTGCGGGCCACCACGGGGTGCTCCTCCAGATACACCGCCAGCTGGTCGTTGACGATGCCGTCCACCAGCGTGCGGATGTGGGCGTTGCCCAGCTTGGCCTTGGTCTGTCCCTCGAACTGGGCCTCCGTCAGCTTCACGGAGATCACGGCGGTGATGCCCTCCCGGACGTCCTCGCCGGACACCTTGTCGCCCTCCTTGATCAGGCCGTATTTCAGGCCATAGGCGTTGAGCACACGGGTCAGGGCCGCCTTGAAGCCCGTCTCGTGCATACCGCCCTCCGGTGTGTGGATGTCGTTGGCGAAGGATACCAGCGTCTCGTTGTAGCCGTCGTTGTACTGCATGGCGATCTCCGCCGTGCTGTCGCCCTTGGCGCCGGAGAGATAGATGACCTCCTCGTGGAGCGGGGTCTTGTTGCGGTTGATAAACGTGACGAACTCCCGAATGCCGCCCTCATAGCACATGGTCTCGGACTGCTCCATACCGGGCCGCGCATCGGTAATGGTGATGCGCAGGCCGGCGTTGAGGAACGCCTGCTCCCGCATACGGGTGTGCAGCGTCTCATATTCATAATCCAGCGTATCGAACATCTCCGGGTCGGGCTTAAAGGTGACGGTGGTGCCGGTATGGTCCGTCTCACCTACGACCTTCATCTCCTGCGTAATATGCCCCCGGGAGAATCGCATCTCGTAGATCCTGCCGTCCTTGTGTACCTGCACGGTCAGCCACTCGCTAAGGGCGTTGACCACACTGGCGCCCACGCCGTGCAGGCCGCCGGACACCTTATAGCCGCCGCCGCCGAACTTGCCGCCGGCGTGGAGCACGGTGAACACCACCTCCAGCGCGGGACGGCCCGTCTGGGCCTGAATGTCCACGGGGATACCGCGGCCATTATCCGCTACGGTGATGGTGTTGCCCTCGTTGATGGTCACGGTGATATCGGTGCAGTAGCCGGCCAACGCCTCGTCGATGGAGTTGTCCACGATCTCGTATACCAGATGGTGCAGGCCGCTGGCACTGGTGGAGCCGATATACATGCCCGGCCGCTTGCGCACGGCCTCCAGCCCCTCCAATACCTGTATTTCCGCCGCGTTGTACTCATTGGCCACGACGGTCTTTTCCATATCTGCCATATATTATTCTCCTTTCCCCTCAGCGCGTTTGAGCAGCGTCTGGGAATTCAGCTGGGATATATAGATGATCTGCCGGTGGTAGGGGTGGTCGCACACCACAAAGGACTTGGGAATGTCCTCACAGGCGGTCTGCACCACGCCCTCTTCCTCCGCGGCATTCAGAAACTCCCTTGTTTTTTTGGACGTGGACGTGTTGTCCAGATCAAAGATGCCGATGATGCGCTTTTCCTCCAGCATCACGTTCTGCCCGATGTGCAGGTACGCCATCACAGCACCTCCCCGTCCCGTATATGGAATACGCGGCCCCGCAGCATGGTGTCCAGCCGGTCGTTCTCACAGCAGGTGATGAACACCTGTCCGCCCCGTATCCGGTTGAGCACATACTCCTGCCGCCGGGGGTCAAGCTCGCTGAGCACGTCGTCCAGCAGCATCAACGGGTACTCCCCCACCGCGTTTTTGTGTATCTCCCGCTCCGCCAGCTTCAGGCTCAGCGCCGCCGTCCTTACCTGCCCCTGCGAGCCGTATTGCCGGGCGCTTCGCCCGTTGATAAGCACCTCCACATCGTCCTTGTGTGGCCCGGACAGGCACAGTCTACTGGCCCGCTCCGCCGCCAGATGCGTCTCCTGATGGTGCCGCAGCGCCTGATAGATATCCTCCTGCGGCGCGAAGGCGTCCTCCACGGTCTTGACGGTCTGGTAGCACAGCGTCAGCTCCTCCCGCTGGCCGGAGCACTCAAAATGGGCCTGCCGGGCATACTCCGCCAGCGCCGCGCAGAACCGCGCCCGATAGCCGATGAGCACCGCGCCCACGCGGCACAGCCGCTGGTTGAACTCCGGCAGCAGCTCCAGCAGCTGGGGCTTCTCCTCACTGTCCCGCAGGATGCGGGTCTTGTGCTCGTACAGCCGCCCGTACTCCGCCAGCGCCTCGGCGTACCGGGGCCGCAGCTGGCATAGGGAAAGATCCATGAACCGCCGCCGCTCCGCTGCGCCTGCCCGTATGAGAAACAGATCCTCCGGGCAGAAGAACACGGTGTGCAGCACATCGGACAGCGCCGCGCTGGTCTTGGCCGGCACGCCGTTCACCGTCATCTTTCGCCGCCTGCCCCGGAAAAGCTGTATGTCCGTGGTGAACACCCGTTCCCGTGACAGCAGCTGCGCCGTGACGGACGCCTCCTGCCGGTCAAAGCCGATAAGCTCCCGGTCGCCGTGGGCGCGGGGGCTTTTGCCGCAGGACAGGTACACCACGGCCTCCAGCAGATTGGTCTTGCCCTGTGCGTTCTCTCCGTAAATGACGTTGCAGCTTCCGTCGAAGTCCAGCGTCTGCCGCCGGTAGTTACGCCAGCCGTCCAGCGTCAGCTTATCGATCCGCATAGATGACCGCGTAGTGCTGTCCGTCGAAGCACACGTCGTCGCCGGGACGTATCTTCCTGCCCCGCATGGTGCAGACCTCGCCGTTTACCGTGACGCCGCCCTCCTGGATGACGACCTTGGCCTCGCCGCCGGTCTGTACCGCCGCCGCGAACTTCAGCAGATCCTGCAGCTTGATATATTCCGTTGTGATCTCAATGTTTTCCATATCTGTATTATATCCTTACACTACTTTGTATAAAAGGAGCGCTTTTGTGTGCTGCCGGCGGCCGGCGGATGACGGCTTACTTTTTGTGCGTCAAGGACGCCGGACGCAGACAGACCGCAAAATATGCCTTCTTATTGTGCTTTCAACCTGACGGGCAGCACCATATAAAGGAACTCGTCCCCGCCCTCCACCGGCGTGATGATGCAGGGTGAAATGCCGGTGTTCAGCTGCAAATGCACCTTGTCAGCCGGGGCGTAGCGCAGCGCGTCCATGAGATAGCGGTTGTTGAAGCCGATCTCCAGCTGCTGGCCGTCGCCGCTGATGGGGCAGATGTCCTTGGCCTCGCCGTTGCCGGTGCGGGCGGAGAGATAGACGCGGTCAACGTCGAACAGGCAGCGCACCGGGCTTTTCAGCTTCTCGCTGATGACCACGGACACGCGGTCGAGGCTCTCCAGCAGCGCCTTCGTCTCCACCTCCACGCAGATGGGGTTGTTCTTGGGGATGGCGTTGCGGTAATCCAGAAATTCGCCCTCCAGACGGCGGCAGATCAGCTGGGTATTCTCCACCTCGAACAGCAGGTGACGCTTGCCCTGCACCACCGTCAGCAGCGCGTCGGTGTCGGCGCAGATCTTCTCCACCTCGTTCAGCGCCGCACCGGGGGCCACGAAACGGAACGCGCCGCCGTCGATACGCTCCAGCGGTTCCCGGCGCAGCGCCAGACGGAAGCCGTCCACCGCCACCATGGTCAGCCCGTTATCCCCGATCTCGAACAGCGCGCCGGTATGGATGGGGCGGGACTCGTTGGTGGATACGGCAAAGCTGGTCTGATTAATCATGGCCTTGATGGTCTTTTGCTGGATGGAGACGGAGAACTCGTCGTCAACGGTGGGCAGCTCGGGATAATCGTCGGCGGACAGGCCGGGCAGCTCAAAGCTGGCGTCGCCGCAGACCAGCTTCACCACATACTTCTCGTCGGCGGAGAACACCACGATATCGTCGGGCAGACGGCGGATCATCTCGCCGAACAGCCGGGCGTTCAGGACGATGCGTCCCTCCTGATGGATCTCGGCGGATACGGCGGTGCGGATACCGGTCTGCATATTATAGCCGGACAGGGTCAGCTGGGTGTCGCCCTCCAGCAGCACACCCTCCAGCGCAGGGATGGAGCTTTTGGCGGCCACGGCGCGGGACACGGTACTGACGGCCTGCTGCAGCAGTGTCTTTTCACAGGAAAATTTCAGCATCTCGATCTCGTTCCTTTCTTGTAATTGGCAGGCATATTTCTCAGAAACAAATCATAAACTAATCATTTTTTAGTAACAGGAGTCGTAGGAACACCGTTTTGTGGAAAACCGCGCTTTTTCCTGTATTTCCAAGGATTTTCTTTCCACACCCTCTCTGGAAATACAGAGCAGTTTTTCCACTGTTTTTCTCTTTTTCCGTTTATCCACAGGTTTTCCCCGTGGATTTCACAGCGTTCGTGGAAAACCTCACCGCTTGTTGTTGATGTTGGTGGTGATTTCCTTGACCCGCTCGGCGAAGGCCGGGTCGGTCTGCATCTGCTGCTCCACCTTCTGCAGCGAATGGAGGATGGTGGTATGGTCGCGGTTGCTGAACTCCTTGCCGATGTCGTTCATGGGCAGGGCGTTCATCCGCCGGATCAGGTAGATGGCCACCTGACGGGCCGCCACGATGTCGCGGCCCCGGCTCTGGCCCCGGATAGTATCCTCGTCCAGATGGTAGTACTTGGCCACATAGCTGATGATGATCTTAGGCGAGGGCACATATTCGTTGCTCTTGAGCAGCATATCCCGGACGGCGCGGCCCACGGCCTCCTCGTCCACCTGATCCCCCAGCAGATCGCGGTAGGCCAGTATTTTGTTGAGGGTGCCCTCCAGCTGCCGCACGTTGGAGGTGACGTTCTCCGCGATGTAGTCCGAAACCTCATTGGGCAGCTTGACGCCCAGCGCAGCGGCTTTGTTCTGGATGATGGCCAGCCGCGTCTCAAAGTCCGGCGGCGCCACGTCCACCATCAGACCCCACTCAAACCGGGTGCGCAGACGATCCTCCAGCTGCGTCATCTCCCTGGGCGGCCGGTCGGAGGTCAGCACGATCTGCTTGCCGGACTCGTACAGGGTGTTGAAGGTGTGGAAGAATTCCTCCTGCGTCTGGATCTTGCCGGCGATGAACTGGATATCATCCACCAGCAGCACCGTGGCCTCCCGGTATTTCTCCCGGAACTCGGCGTTGCGGTTCTCCCGGATGGAGCTGACCAGCTCGTTGGTGAAGTCGTCGCCCTTGATATAGACGATGCGGGCCTCCGGCCGGCGCTTCTTCACCAGATGGGCGATGGCGTACAGCAGATGGGTCTTGCCCAGACCGGAATCGCCGTAGATGAACAGGGGGTTGTAGCTCTCCGCCGGCTTCTCCGCCACGGATTTGGCGGCGGCGTAGGCCAGCTTGTTCTGGGGCCCCACCACATACGTCTCAAACGTAAAGGCGTCGGAGTCGAACAGGTCGCCGGGCTGGTCGGGGGCCACGCCGTGGTAGGCGGCCAGCTGCTCGTCGTTGAGGATCTTCACCTCCATGTCCGTGGAGAAGATGTCCTTCAGCGCCGCCTTGATCTGGGGCAGGAAGCGGGCCTCCACGGTGTTCTTCTTAAAGGCGTTGCTGCAGTGCAGCACCAGCGCCGAATCCTCCATGGTCACCACGGATATCTCGTCGAACCATGTCTTGATGGTGGTGTCGGACAGTTCCCCGCTGAGCCGGGCGAGGATGCTGTCCCACAGGTCTGACAGTGATTTCAAAGGAAGCTCTCCTTTCTTCTATCCTGTGTGTTTCGTCTCATGCGCACAGAGCGCAAAATATCCCGCTACATTATACCAGAACAGGCGGAGGATGTCCACATATTCTAAATATAAAGTTCTGCTGAAAAGGCGGCTTTTACCGATTCCCTCTCCCACCCTGGGAATTTTATGTTGACAGGGCGGATTCCGTTATGTATAATGTATTCCGCGCCGTTTTTCGGCGTCTGATGTGTCGACTGCGGCAGGGAACTCACGTCCTCTGCTGTCGAGTAAGAGCGGCGGAGCCGTTCCGCCGCCGGATATTTTTCTAAATGGAGGTGTCATGCAATGTTCCGTACCTATCAGCCCAAGAAGCGCCAGCGCTCCAAGGAGCACGGCTTCCGCAAGAGAATGGCCACCCGCAACGGCCGCAAGGTGCTGGCTCGCCGTCGTGCCAAGGGCCGCGCTCGCCTGACCCATTGAGGTCGCGGAAAGTGCATCGCACAGTGAGATAAAGCCTTGAGGGACGGTGGTTCGCCTGCCGTCCCTATTGGTGTTTCTCCGGAAAACGCGGTGCGTCCGCCAAGGATACCGGAAAAAGAGGGAACGTATGGATCCGCGCGTAACGGTAAAAGAAAACGGCGATTTCCGCCGCATCTATCGCAAGGGCCGCTCCGCCGTCTCCGGCGGCGTGGTGGTCTACTGCATGAAAAACCGGCAGGGCATGAGCCGGCTGGGCGTCACCGTGTCCACCAAGCTGGGCCACGCGGTGGTGCGCAACCGTGTCCGCCGCCGCCTGCGGGAGCTGTACCGCCTCCACAGGCAGGAGATGCTTCCGGGCTACGACGTCATCGCCGTGGCCCGGATGCGGGCCGTGGACATGCCCTACGCCAAGCTGGAAAAGCAGTATCTGCGCTGCCTTGCCCAGCTGGGCCTTCTGCGGGAGGACGTATGAAAAAGCTCCTGCTGCGGCTCATCCGGTTTTACCGCCGGGCCATTTCCCCCCTGTTTCCCCCTACCTGCCGCTTTGTGCCCACCTGCTCTCAATACGCGCTGGAAGCCATTGAGAAGTACGGGGCGGCCAAGGGCGGCTGGCTGGCGCTGAAGCGCTTTCTGCGGTGTCACCCCTTCCACAAGGGCGGCTGGTACGATCCGGTGCCCTGAAAACCCCTGAAAGCCTCGTTCTATTTTACAACGAAGGAGATCACCCATGTTTGCACAACTCGGATACTACATCTGCGTACCGTTCGCGTGGCTGACCCGCCTGTTCTACACATGGACGGGCTCCTACGGCGTGGCGCTGATCCTGTTCACCCTGCTGGTGAAGCTGGTGCTGCTGCCCTTCCAGCTCAAGAGCAAGAAGAGCATGCTGCGCATGAACCGCATGCAGGGCAAGATCAAGGATATCCAGACGCGGTATGCCAACAACAAGGAGAAGCAGCAGCAGGAGATGGCCGACCTCTATGCCCGCGAGGGCGTAAACCCCATGTCCGGCTGCCTGTGGTCCTTCATCCCGTTCCCCATCCTCATCGCCCTGTACTACATCATCCGTACCCCCCTGCGCTACTTCATGAGCCTGTCCCAGACCGTGATCACCGAGATCACCGAGCTGGCGGCGTCTCTGGGATATACCGCCGCGGCGGAGGGACAGGCCGCTGCCTATGAGCAGATCTATCTGGCCAAGTTCATCCACGAGCACTGGGCGGATTTCGACGGCAAATTCCCCGGTCTCGTCGACCTGAACTACAACTTCCTGGGCATGGATCTGTCCGCCGTGGGCAAGGATCTGTTCAGCCAGTTCCCCTCCGGCGGCTGGCCCGTCATCGGCATCCTCATCCTGCCGCTGATCTCCGCCGGCCTGCAGTTCCTGATGACCATGATCTCCATGAAGAGCAACGGGAACACCCAGATGAACGGCTCCAGCAAGGCCATGATGTACATGATGCCCCTGATGACGGTGTGGATGGGCTACATCCTCCCCGCCGCCCTGTGCGTGTACTGGATCTGCAACGCAGGCTTCTCCTGCCTGCAGGAGCTGCTCCTCAACAAGCACTTCAACAAGATCCTTGACCGCGAGGAAACGGACAAGGAGCGCGAAAAGCGGGAGAAGCGCTATGCCAAGATGCAGGCGGCCCGCGAGAATTACAATCAGCAGCTGGCATCCGGCAAGGGCGACAGGAAGCCCCAGCCCCAGCAGAAGAAGAAAAAGTCCTCCGACGGCGAGCATCGCGGCAGCACCACCGAGGCCGGCCGCGTGGGCCAGCGCCCCTATGCGCGGGGCCGCGCCTACAGCGAGGAGCATTACAACGACAACTGATAAGGAGTTTTGTCTATGAGTTATATCGACGTAACGGGCAAGACTGAGGAGGAGGCCATCCGCAAGGGACTTGAGCAGCTGGGCATGGATCGTGACGACGTGTCCGTGGAGATCCTGGAGCGCGCCAAGAGCGGCTTTCTGGGCATCGGCAGTGCTCCCGCCCGCGTCCGCCTGACCTACGGCCCGGAGGAGGCCCCTGTGGCCGAGCCCGCCCCCGTTGTCAAGCCCGTTGTTCAGAAGCCCGCGGAAAAGAAGGCGGAGGAGAAGAAGCCCGAAAGGCCCGCCGCTCCCAAATCTGCGGACAGGCCCCCGCGCAGCGAGAACGCCCCCCGCGGCGACCGCCCGCCCCGTCCCCAGCGGACGGATAAGCCCCCGCGCACCGAGCGCGCCCCCCGTCCCGAGAAGAAGGACATCCCCCCCATCGACCTGCCCCTGTGCGAGGACGAGAACGCCCAGCGCATCGTGACCTTTGTCTCCGGCCTGCTGGAGCACATGGACAGCGCCGCGCAGGTGAAGGTCTACGAGGTGGAGAAGGGCCGCTACAAGGTGATCTTGGAGGGCGAGAAGCTGGGTCAGCTCATTGGCCGCCGCGGCGAGACGCTGGACGCCATCCAGCAGCTGACCAACTACGCCGTCAACACCGGCAGCGACAAGCGCATCCGCATCCAGATGGACGCGGAGAACTACCGCGCCAAGCGGGAGCAGAGTCTGGAGAGCCTTGCCGCCAAGGTGGCCGCCAAGGTGGCCAAGTACCGCCGCAGCGTGACGCTGGAGCCCATGAACGCCTACGAGCGCCATGTGATCCACGCCGCCCTGCAGGATGTCAAGGGCGTCACCACCTACTCCGTCGGGACGGAGCCCAACCGCCGCGTGGTGGTGGCCTACGACCGCGAGGGCAAGTGACCCGAAACCGAAAGCCTGAACCGGCAGTCCCTTCGGACTGCCGGTTTTCCTTTGCCCGCCGGGATTTCCGCTTTTCAAACGGCCTCGTTTGTGGTACACTGTCTCACAGTAAACACCGGAGAGGAGGGGTCGGCGCCGTGTTCAGCCGCGCCTATGTGGAGATCACCAACGTGTGCAATATGGCCTGCGCCTTCTGCCCCGGCACCGCCCGGGAAAAGGGCTTTATGACCCCGGAGACGTTTGCCCTGCTGGCGGGCAAGCTGCGCCGCCATACGGACTACCTCTACCTCCACGTCATGGGGGAGCCGCTGCTGCACCCGCAGCTGGCGGAGATCCTCCGCATCTGCGGGGACTTGGGATTCCGTGTCTGTCTCACCACCAACGGCACCCTGCTGGCGGACAGGCTGCCTCTGCTGCGGGGCTGTCCCGCGCTGCACAAGGTCAGCGTCTCCCTCCACTCCTTCGAGGGCAACGGCCGCCGCGACGGGCTTGAGGACTACATCACGCAGGCGGCGGACAGCTGCCTTGCGCTGGCGGAGGGCGGGGTGATCTGCGCCCTGCGTCTGTGGAACCGGGGCGGCGCGGAGACGGAGAATTTCCGCATCCTGCAAGTACTGGGCCGCATCCTGCAAAAAGATATTGCAGGCTTGAAGGCCGATAACCGGGGCAACCGGCGTCTGGCGGAGCACCTCTATTTAGAGCCGGGGGAGCGGTTCGACTGGCCCCACCCGGCGGGCGGGACGCAGGACACCCAGTTCTGCTACGGTCTGCGCCGGCAGATCGCCGTGCTGTGCGACGGCACGGTGGTACCCTGCTGTCTGGACAGCGAGGGCCGTCTGGCGTTGGGAAACCTGCTGACGCAGGAGCTGGACGACATACTGGCCGCGCCCCGCGCACAGGCCATCCGCCGGGGCTTCGACGCCCGGCGGCCCGCCGAGGAGCTGTGCCGCCGCTGCGGCTACGCCGCACGATTCAACAGGTGAGAAATGGAACTGACCAACTTACAAAAGCTGCCCGCGCCGCTGCTGGCGTGGTACGATGAGAACCGCCGGGTGCTGCCGTGGCGGGAGCGGGTATCTCCCTACCGCACATGGGTGTCGGAGATCATGCTGCAGCAGACCCGCGTACAGGCGGTGCTTCCCTACTTTCAGCGGTTCATGGAGGCCGCGCCGGACGTGGCCGCTCTGGCGGCGCTGCCGGAGGAGCGGCTGCTGCGGCTCTGGCAGGGGCTGGGCTATTACAGCCGCGCCCGGAATCTGAAAAGGGCCGCCCAGACTGTGATGGAGGACTGCGGCGGCGTGTTTCCCGACAGCTATGAGGGCCTGCGAAAGCTGGCGGGTATCGGCGACTACACGGCAGGAGCCATTTTGTCCATCGCCTTCGGACAAGCTGTGCCCGCCGTGGACGGCAACGTGCTGCGGGTGGCGGCGCGGCTCACCGGCGACGGCGGCAATGTGCTGGAGCCAAAGGTGCGGGCTGCGTACCGGCAGGCCATGGCGGACATCATGCCCTACGACCGGCCCGGAGACTTCAACCAGGCCCTGATGGATCTGGGGGCGGCGGTGTGCCTGCCGGGGGGAAAGCCCCTGTGCGGCCAATGCCCCGCCGCCGGGTTCTGCACGGCCCGGCAGCAGGGCACGCAGCGCCTTCTGCCGGTGCGGGAGAAGAAAAAGGAGAAGCGGGAGGTACACCTCACCGTGTTCGTCATGGAGCGGGAGGACGGCGCCGCCGCCCTGCGGCAGCGCCCGGACACCGGCCTGCTGGCGGGACTGTGGGAGTACCCTCATGCGGAGGGCACACTGGACGAGGCGGCCGCCGCCGCACAGCTGGCGGCGTGGGGCGTGACGGCGCTGCAATGGCGGCGCACCCTCCATGCAAAGCATGCGTTCACCCATCTGTGCTGGCAGATGACCGGCTACCTGCTGACGGTGGCCGGTGCGGGACAGCCGGACTGGCTGTGGGCCGGCGCGGCGGCGCGGCGGCAGCGGGCCATCCCCTCCGCGTTTCAGGCATTTACGGCGGCGCTGGAGGACGCGCCGCAGGAGAGTAACGAGAGAAAAGGAGACTGACACAATGGCACAGCTTTACTTCAAATACGGCGCCATGGGCTCCAGCAAGACGGCCAACGCCCTGATGGCCCGCTTCAACTACGAGGAGCGGGGACAGGAGACGCTGCTGGTGAAGCCCCGGCTGGATACCCGGGACGGCGACCACATGGTGTACTCCCGCATCGGCCTGAACCACCCCTGCATTTACTTCGATGAGATGCGGGCCATGGAAGACAGCGTGCTGCAGCGCTACGCCTGCATCATCATCGACGAGGCCCAGTTCCTCACAAAGGACGAGGTCTACTATCTGGTGCATCTGGTGGACGACTGCGGCATCCCCGTCATCTGCTACGGCCTGCGGGCGGACTTCCGGGGCGAGCTGTTCGAGGGCAGCTATCACCTGCTGGTGCTGGCGGACAAGCTGGAGGAGGTCAAGACCATCTGCTGGTGCGGCAAGAAGGCGGCGTTCAACGCCCGCTTCGACGCAGCCGGTCATGTGGTGAAGGAGGGCGCACAGGTGGTGCTGGGCGCCAACGACAAGTATATCGGCCTGTGCCGCCGCCACTGGATGGCCGGTGATCTGGGCCCGGATTTCGACATCCACGCCCTATGATCTGCCGTCTCTGTCCCCGGGACTGCGGCGCGGAGCGTACCGCCGCCGGGGGAAGCGGCTTCTGCGCCATGCCCGCGGGCATCCGCGTGGCCCGCGCCGCCCTCCACCACTGGGAGGAGCCGCCCATCTCCGGCACTAACGGCTCCGGCGCCGTGTTTTTCGCCGGCTGCACCCTGCGCTGCTGCTACTGCCAGAACCACGCCATCTCGGCGGAGGGCTTCGGCAGGGATGTAACGTCCCAGCGGCTCCGGGCCATTTTTGAGGAGCTGATCGCCCAGGGGGCCCACAACATCGATCTCATCACCGCCACCCATTTCCTGCCCTGGATCCTGCCGGCGCTGGAGCCAAAGCTCCCCGTGCCGCTGGTATACAACTGCGGCGGCTACGAGCGGGTGGAGACGCTGCGCCGTCTGGAGGGGCTGGCGGACATCTGGCTCCCCGACCTGAAGTACGCCGACGGCGCACCGGCGGCGGCGCTGTCCGCCGCGCCGGACTACTTCCCCGTGGCCGCCGGCGCCATCCGGGAGATGTTCCGCCAGACCGGGCCGTATGTCATGGAGGACGGTCTGCTGCGCCGCGGCGTGGTCATCCGCCATCTGGTGCTGCCGGGGTATCCGGACAACACCCGCCGCGTCATCGACTGGGTGGCGGAGACGTTCCGCCCCGGCGACGTGCTGTTCTCCCTCATGAGCCAGTATACCCCCCAGCCCGGCGCGCAGGGGCGGCTGGCCCGCCGCGTCACCCGCGCCGAGTACCGCGCCGCCGTGGACTATATGCGCAACTGCGGCATCACGGACGGGTTCACGCAGGAGCGGACGGCGGCACGGGAGGAGTATACGCCGCCCTTTGACCTGACCGGCGTGTGAACGGCGTATCTTCCGCCTGTACGTCGCTGCGGCTCCCCGCCATACAGGCAAGTATGGCATCGTCACCGCGCCTTGTCGGGACGAAAGAGCCATCCGTTTACAGGGTGCAGGAGAGGATATCCCGCCCCGGAACGGGCCTTTTGGGCTGTTTGGGTCGTATGGTACATTTGGGAGAGGAAAGTGCCATAGTTTCAGAAAAATAGGCCATTTTTTCGTATAAATAGACGTACTTGGAACAACTTTGGTGTTGCTATTTGCGCCGCCGTGTGGTATGCTTACAGCAGAACAAAAAAGGCCGTCCCGGACGGCGGAAAACCAATTTGAGCATTGCAGGAGGTAACCACATGAGCTATCCCACCACCGGCCAGGAGGTCTATGTCAGCCTGAATCTGTCCAACACCATGCTCACCGGCATCGGCAAGGGCACCATCACCCGGGAGGAAGTCTCCGCTTCCTACCTCAAGCGCCTGTTCGCCGAGCACGGCGTCATCGTCTCCGCCAAGCCGGAGCAGCGCCGTATTCTGGAGATCGTCAACGAGCGGTACGACCTGGAGCTGAACATCCCCGAGTCCCTGAAGCTGTTCCAACTCAGCGAGGAGCACCGCCGTCTGGTGGTGGTGGAGGTGACGGGTCTGCGCCGCAAGAACGGCTCCCTGCTGCCGGAGTACTCCGAGGAGGAGTTCAACGAGGCCACCTTCGCCTTTGTGAAGTACTATGTGCAGGGCACCCACTACGATACGCTGGTGGAGGAGAACAAGAAGCTGAAGTTCGAGCTGGAGCAGGAGCTGGAGTGGCGCAACCGCGTGGACAACTGAGCCTGACACATACAAAAGAGGGAGACGCATCGCGTCTCCCTCTTTTATGCGGCCTGCAGCAGCCACAGCACCAGACCGTATACCGCGCTGGCGGCGGTGCCGAACACGATGACCGGCCCGGCCACGGTGAACATCTTCACGGCGGTGCCGGTGATAAGTCCCTCTGCTTGTGTCAAGATAGGGACGAGGGAAATTTTTGCCCTATTTTACTGGGTTTTGGCTCCTCAAATTTCTAAAAAAATCGGCTTTTTTCGCAAAACTGCTGTGATAATAGGGATAATTGCTGTGATAATAGGGATTTTGGCAGATAACAACATCCCCGTTCGAGAGCAATTTGGGGCCATCTTTGCTAAACAGCATTGTGCTTCATGGGATGTGAAATGCTCTCTGGCAAAAGGAGCCTTTCAAATGCATCTACGTTGCGAAACTCAATTTCGACCCTCCCGTTCTCAAAAACACGCACCTGCTCCACAAGCCGGGCAATCACTTCCGGACGATATTCTGACAGAGCCAGAATATCCTTTACGCTCTGCGTGGTGTTGCAGGCTGCGTCATACCGTTTGCTCCAATCCTCCAGTTCCTTCCTCAGATCCTTGATTTGGATCTGCAATCGTTCACATTCCATCTGATTCGTTTGCTGGATCTCTTTGAACCGGTCTTTGGTGTATTTGCCTGCACGGTACTCCTCATATAGAAATCCCTTTGTGCTGTTGATGTGCCCCAACCTCATATCAGCAATGCGGATCTGGCTCTTTATCTGCTCACGCTTGGAGCTGTCCAGATTTTTGATATAATCTGATTTTGAAAGCAGCAATTTGGCATGCAGCTTTACCACCTGCAGCGCATTAGACTGCAATGCGTCTACATTCTCATGCAAGGATTCACATCCGGGGCTATGCTCAAAACGCGCCCGCACACAGAACAGATGAACCTGTTTCCCGTGAGAGCGCTGCAGTTTTCGGCCGCAGTACCCACAGACGAACAGATTTTGTGAACGGTTTCCGGCAGTGTTGTTATTTACAGTCCGTATCCGCGATTTCAGCGCACTGATCGCCTGCTGATAGGTTTCAGGCGAAATGATAGCCTCATGCGTTCCCTCAACAACGACCCAATCCTCTCTCGGGAGGCTTCGCATTTTATTCGAGCGGATACCCACAGTTTCTCTGGTTCCGCTTATCATCTTCCCGGTATATCTTTCATCGTTCAGAATCTTTCGAACCGTTCCGCCAAGCCACAGCGATTCGCTTTCAAGAACCCGCCCATTGTAGCGCTCTCCGTTCTGCCTTTTATGCTCCGCCGGGGATGGTATCTTTCGTGCATTGAGACGTTTAGCAATTTCCATCGTACTCAAACCTTCAATGCACCATTCAAAGATTCTTTCTATCGTTGTACGGACATCTTCATCCACTAAAAGCTTGTGCTTGTCCGATGGATCCAACCGATAGCCATAGAAGGCTTGACCACCCCAGTACAAGCCTCTACGGTTGCGGGTTTTTACGGCACTTCGGATTTTCAGGGAAAGATCCTTGCTGTACATCCCATTTACAAGGTTTCTCAGTGCAAGTTCCATGCCTCCGGTCGTTCCGATGTAATCATTGCTGTCAAAGGCATCGCCGACCGAAATAAACCTCGTGCCAAAGAGCGGAAGAATCAATTCGAGGTACGCTCCTACCTCCAAATACTCACGGCCGAAGCGGGATAGATCCTTCACAATAATGCAATGGAGATCTCCTCTGCGAACCAGTTCCATCATGCGCTTGAAATTCGGTCGCTCAAAGCTGGTTCCGCTATAACCGTCATCACAGAATTCCGTAATGCGATAAGAGAGCAGATCATGAGTCTGCTCGATATAGCTTTGAAGGATCTTCCGCTGATTGGTAACACTGTTGCTCTCGCTCTTATCCGTTGATGAGCGAAGATCTCCGTCTTCGACAGAAAGGCGAATATACATGGCAAGCGTCTTTTCAGGCATAGCGCTGTGCCTCCTTCTGCCAAAGAGCCGCATTGAGGAGAAGCTCTTCCATTTCGTCCCGATACTTCAACTTCACTTCATAGTGACCGTCGTTGAACAGTACTACCTCGTCAATTAGGGCGTCCACCATTGCAGCGTCCAGCTCTGTGCGATTGCCATACTCTTTGATGAGCTCCGTCCAGTAGATACTCCCTTTATACTCGGGAGAATACTTCTGCGCCTCTTTTTCAAGCTCATGGGCAAAAATCCTAAGCTCATCCGCCTTGGTTGCGCACGCATTCGCTTCAGCGATATATTCCTGCTCGGAAAGGATGCCTTCTTTGAAGCTCCTGTAGAGCGTGGCTTTCCGCTCACCGTACAGGTCTATCCTTGCCATAACACTTCGAATCTGCTCTTGAAAAATTCTATATCGGCTTTTATTTTTCTCTCGTTGATTTAAGGATGCAACGATTGCCTGTGCATCGGTAAACAGCTGCATTTGAACTTTTATCAAGCGTAGAACGGACGATTCCAGTTCTTCTTTCTTCACCGCCTTTTTGGGGCAGTAGGACGAATTGTAGTTTTCATGCAGAGTACAGTAATACCACCATGTCGTCTTTCCATTGTTCTTCTTGGCACGCAGAAACATTGCCTTCCCGCATTCCCCGCAGCGCAGGTGTCCCTTAAAAATACTCGCCTGCTTGCTTTTACAGTTGTACTTTGTCGCTGCTCCTGCCGTGTGCTTTAGGTCATCGAAGTATTTTTGCACGCAATCAAAGAGCCCTTCCGAAACGATTGGCTCGTGAGTGCCCTTTGTAATGATCCAATCTTCTTTGGGGACTGCCTTGCTTTTTTTCTCCCCCGAGCTATAGAAGTCTGAGCGGTATTTCCCGCCGATTGTCCATCCGAGATATGTCCTGTCAATCAGGATTTTTCTCACGGTCTGTTGATACCAGAGAGAATTCTTGAATTTATCACTCTTTACCAGACCGAGGTTGAAATTATGACGACCGGGGGAAGGAATTCCTCTATCATTCATTGTGACGGCTGCATAATGCAGAGTGCAGCCCTCGGCAACCATCTCAAACAGCTCCCTTACGATGGGCGCTGCTTCAGGGTCTATGACAAGATGATGTTTATCCATCGGATCCCTTAAATACCCATACGGCGCCTTGCTGCCCACGTATTTCCCCTGCTTCTGCATGGATTCCATCACGGAGCATATCTTCTTTGACACATCTTTTGCGTAACGTTCATTTAGAAGGTTCTTTATCTGCACAGAAATATCTGCCTGCTTATATAGCGAATCGAATCTATCCGTAATAGAAATGAAGCGCACATTCAGATACGGGAATACCATCTCAATAAACTCGCCGGACTCAAGATGATTTCGGCCAAGGCGCGACAGGTCTTTTACAATGACGCAATTTACTTTCCCGTCCCGGATATCGTTCATCATGCGGGAAAACTCCGGCCGTTGAAAATCCGTCCCGGATACATCGTCATCGCAATACACATCAAATACGCTGATATCCGGATCCTCGCCTGCAAAATCCCGAAGAAGCTGAATTTGGTTGCCAATGGTGTCAGCTTCTCTTTTTCGTTCATCTTCAACCGAGATACGGGCATACAAAGCCGCAGAATATTCCGTCTTTGGTGTAGGGGGTGATTTCACCGGAGCCACTATGTTTTTTCTGCTCGTTCTTGCCATTTCAAACCACCGCCTTATCGCTATCCGCAACATTGCTGTAGCTTTCCTGAACCTGTGCCAACATCTCGGCATAGTCCTGCGCATGCGCAAACTCAATCTCCAAGGTCTTGTCTTCATACACGCGGATCTGTTCCATACATTCAACAGCAACAGCTCTTGTAAGCGATGGAATATTTTGATGGGCAATCAGGTCTTGGACCCATTGGCTCCGTCGGCCCGATTTGTCAAGTTCCAAATTGAGTTCACGCTGAACTTGTTCTTTCGCGATCAGCGCATCCGTGATTTTAGAATCGTACTGTGCCCGTATTTCAAGAAAATCCTCTTTCGGGATAATATCCTCCTTGAAGTCTTCATATAAAGAAGCTTTCAGCTTCCTGTACTTTATTTCTTCCATCTCAGCTTTTTCCATTCGCTCCTGAGCCTTGCGTGCGCGGATATGCTGAAGCGGCGCGTCCTGGATCGCCTTTAAGCACTCATCCATCTGAACAACCATGGAGATATGCTTCTGCAGCAACGCAAGCACCGCATCCAGAAGCTGCTGTTCCGGAATCGCATGACTTGTGCAAGCTCCACTGTTTTTATAAGTGCTGCAAGCATAGCATATTTGCTTATTCGCTGCGGAAGCGGTAATCGTCCGGCGAACCATGGGGCTTCCGCAATCTGCGCAGAAAAGCATCCCTGCAAGGGGAAACACAACGTTTTTCCCGGGAGAGACACGCGTATCCATCTTCAGCAAGCGTTGAACAAGGTCAAACGTTTTCTCACTGACAATTGCCTCAAACGCTTGCTCAACCACGACCCATTTCTCCGGCGGGTTTACAACCACTGTTTTGATTTTGTAATTTGGCCTTGTGCGAACGCCCTGTATCATCGTCCCTGTATACACACGGTTTGACAATATACGTCCTACGCCGACAGCAGTCCATTCGACTTTTGCATGCTTCTGAAAGCTGCACTTGAGTCTGCTTCCCATGCTTCTCTTATATTCTAGTGGCGCCAGAACTCTTTGCTCTGTCAGGCGTTTAGCGATTGCCGCTTGGCTCATTCCTTCAATTTTCCAGCGAAAAATATCCTGAATGACGCCTGCAGCATATGGGTCGATCTCCAATTTGGTATGGTCATCTTCAGATTTCATATAACCATAGGGGGCAAAGGCGCCGAGATATTCTCCGTTTTTACGCCGAACCTGAAATTGACTCCGAATTTTCATGGAAATATCGCGGCAATAGTTGTCGTTCATCAGGTTTTTTAGCGTGATGCTGAAATCATCTGCGTAATCGCGCGTCACCGTGTCAATGTTGTCGTTGATCGCTATCAAGCGTACGCCGTAAAAAGGAAAAAGACGGTCGATATACTTTCCGGCATTGATGTACTCTCGGCCGAAGCGGGACAAATCCTTCACAACGACGCAATTGACCGTCCCAGCCTTGATGTCATTCATCATAAGCTGGAACGCAGGTCGGTCATAGTTAGTCCCAGTATATCCATCGTCTATACGAACGGATACGATATTTATTTCGGGTTTATCCTGTAAATAATCGAGAATGAGCTGTTTCTGATTGGTAATGCTGTTGCTTTCGTTTTTTCTTCCGTCAGAAGCATCTTCGTCTTCTTTGGAGAGGCGTACATATATAGCGGCGTTATAGTTCGTAAGCTCTGACATAATCTCACTCCTTTGATATACTTGTCAGGTTCACCGACAATTATCTCCGAATGAGTATCAGACTGAATCCTTGTTTATTTTAACATGTCGCAGCTGATAAGTCTACCGGTTTTGCCGAAAACCATAACTTTCCAGACCTCATACCGTTTGCAGCATATCGATCATATTCTGCTGAAACGATGGTCCGTTTTCCTTGTACACAACCTTTATCGCAACATCCCCTATCCGAAAGCAGTAGGGATTCTGTATTTGGCGCATGAATTCAGCTACTCGCTCCGGAACAGGTTTTGTTTCATCAATCGTAACCTGATTCAGGTCGATCAAGTCGTTTTTATCTATGGAACGGACATCCACGGCTCGAAGCTGTTCCAACCTTTCGTTTATCCTTAAACTATCCACAACAGGAACTCCTTTCCTAAACTCTAACTCCATTTTTGACCAATTGAATAGGTTTTATTCCTTCAAACGATGCAGTCACCCTCCGCCCGTGGCGAACGGGTCCATGGAAGTCTCATCCCCCCGCCTTCATTATGGCCGGGCCGCGAATTACGGAAGTATCATTATTGCCCCTGGCAGATCATCGCGCATACGGTTGCCGTCCGTATTTATGTGCTCTTGGCTTTGGCCTGCCAAACCAAATGGATAGCCGCTTGCCGCCAGAGGAACGAGAGGGCGCCGCTATGCGATTTTCAAGGTTCATTGAAAACGGGATTGCCTTCATAAAGTAAAAACACTCGAAAAACGCAAAATCTAATGCTCTGAGAAAAAATTTAAGGCTCCGGCAAATCACCGGAGCCTTTGGCTAAATTCTGAACTCCGAAATATGCAGAACAATATGCAGCATAATGTATTGCCTACAATCCTCGTCGAGATTACCGGCATAACTGCTCAGCCGGTTAATCAGAGGCATATATAGAGCAAGCAGGGAATCCAACGCTTCCCGGTCTCCGCATACAGCAGCTTCCAGAAGTAGTCTAAATTCATTATCGGTCATTTTTTCGCTCCTTTATAAGGCGCTCTCTTAAACGCTTTATTGCAAGGGAGCGCTGGTTGTATACATGCTGTACAGAGCAGTGGAGCTTTGCTGCAATTTCAGATGGTGTAAGCTCTTCGACAAAAAGCATTTCCAGTATACGTCTGCGCATCAGCGGAAGTTCCCGGAACGCATCAGCCAAACGCTGTTCCTCGAAATCAAAGCTATCCGGCGTAACACCAGCAGATAATAGCGCCGTATCCACAATTGCAACATCAGCTTCTTCAAGGGGTACGGTTTGTAATTGCTTTTTTTCAGCACGCAGATAGTTCTTCTGTGCATGTTCTGCAGTTATGACGATCCATCTTGTGAACCGGCCACGCAGTTCATCCCTTCCGTCCATGGGTGACATTTTTTACGCCTCCTTTGGCGCATGCCACCCCGGCAAAAGAGATCAAAACACGCCACGATGGCATGCTATGTTCTGTAAAATATGGGGTTAAATCAGGAATTTGAGCGGAATAGTAGCGCATCAACGCATCAAAACCACCTCCTCCCTGTATAAGCGAGGGTTGTCTGCCCATAAAAACACCCACCCGTTGACAGTTTTTATAAACTGTACAAAACGGATGGGTGCTTGGCGGGGCTCAACAGTTCCACCTCTGAAGTCATATTTCTGCGGTGAAAGGACCTGCTTGTTTGCAGGCAGAAAAGTCTCAAAATAATCTCAACTACGGTCACAAAAACGGATAAAAGCCGCAGTTCATGTTCTGCATGATGTAAAAAGCGTCTTCACTTCCTGCATATGCTCATCTGTGAGATACGGCTCTGCCTGCCTGAAATAAATCTGTGACAGGGTCTTGCTGCCGGACATAAGCATTGCTTTTATGAGATGGTAATGGACTTCCGACTCATACATATCGATGGACAGCAAATCCATGGATAGTTCCTGTACGCGAAGGTAGTTCTTTTCTCTATAAAGCATAGAGAGATACCGTTTCATGTAGTGCAGAAACTTGTTTTGGTAATACAGCGTTTTGGGCATTAGCCAGTGGTAAAAGTCGTACCGCGGAAGGAGACTTCCGCGGTAGAGTCCTATAATGCTCTCATACAGCGCCTGTAAAATCGCCGGGTCGGAAGAATTATCGATCCGTTTGCATGCATCGTCGAAGCGCTCAACATCAGTAAAAATCGTGTAATTAGGGTTTAACGTAAATGTCCCGTGCGACGCCTGAATCAAATCGCGGAGCCCTATGCAGGCAAGCGTCTTGCGAAGGCGGTATACGACATTCTTAATCGAATTGTACGGATTTCCCATGTCTGTACTTTCCCATATGACGTCTGTAAGCAGCCGCAGAGGATGTTCTCTTTTGCGGTTTAAGAGCAGAAATGTCAGGAGCACATATCCAGACTCATTTGTAAATGAATCATCTTTTAAAACATCGGTTGCAGAAATGATTTCCAGTTTCCCAAACAGATTTGCCTGAATGATTGTTGGTTGTTTTATACTCGCATAGCGCCGTTCTCTCCACTCCTGCAGCAGTATTTCATTTAGCTCCACAACGATGCAAAGGATAACAAGTCGTAAAAAACCCGGATCTTCCACATTGCGTTTCGGATTATCCACGCCGAGAAAACCGGCATTGAGTCTTTTTTGAAACGGAACCGCTAGAAGCGAATTCACACTCCGTTTCTCCAAGTATCTGTATTCTTCCAGGAATTCAGTTTTAATCTGCTCCAAATCCGTAATAATGATTGGCGTATCGCTCTTTAGTGAGCAAAGCCAGCGCGGAAACATTTCGAACGGCATAAATTGGAGATTGTCAATTTCGGGCGCTATTCCAGGGGCACAGCACTCATATGTATTGACTCCGATACCCAACTCATCGTCCACTTCAATGACATACGCTCTGTCAGCGCCGTAGAACATAAGCGCTCCCTGCAGTGCCAGTTCGATTTTTTCCTTTGGGTTCGTATTGTTGCGCAGTTTGGTTTCCAAATCGCTCAGAATGCGCAAATAATCGCAGCCATTACCGTCTACATTCAGTCTGCAGATTCCTTCCTTTCTATCACCGTTCATCATAGTGTTCACCTCCTATTTGGATGATACATCCCCAGATAAAACGCAAAGCTGCCCAGTAAGAACCGGACAGCCTTTCGCTCTCGTTGACCGTGCAGATATAGACTGTACGGTGCAGAATATTCATTTGTGTTGACCTAGTGCCTGCTAAGCAGAAATCGCTGCCTCCAGGGAAAGGCATTCACAACTCAATGCTCGTCATGAGCTTTTTCGATGATGTCAACCAACTGCCTCAGCAGATCGCAGGTGAGTATCTTTGTTTTCACAGGGAATTTATCAATACGCTCATAAAGGTCGCGCATGATGACCTGCTCCTTATAGTCATAGGAATCCAACAAAAGCTGATCCACTGTGGTGTGCAGCATGTTTGCCACTGAAACCAGCAGCTCAATGCTGATTCCGCCCTTGCCATTTTCGATTTTGCCGAGGTGGCTGTTCGTGCAATTCAGCCGTTCAGCGAACTCCTCCTGCGTCATTCCAAGGTTCTGACGCATCGCTTTTATGCGTCTTCCAAGAGCTACTTTGTCCACCAGCATCGTCTCCTTCTATATTATTATTTTACAAAAAAGAGGCGTGCTGTTGAAGTTACTATAAATCCATTATCCACCTTAATAATGCGTATTTACGCCTTGAAGTGGTTTTGTATTCATCAAAACAACAGAAAAGTAGATTCACAGTTTTGTAAGTTCTTAAAAGTCAACCATCAAACAACTCCAGATTACTGATCATTGCCGCAATGTCCACGTTCAAATCTTCCTGCATTTGTATAGATGGTGTTTCAACGCCTCCGGCAAGCAACTGACCGTTTGCGATTCGCTCGTCAATAATGGATCGAATTATTTGCTCAAGCGCCTCACGCCTTATCCCGCCGTCAATTTTAACACTTACTGGCGCAGGTTCAGCAAGCTCGGGATGTGCAGCAATATATGCATTCAGTGCGGCTATGACAACTGCGCTTTTTCGGTTTCCAAGACGCTCTAAAAGCTCTCCTGCCTGCACCTGTTCTCGCGTTTCTGAACCGAACTGCAGCGAAAAACGGTATTTCCCATCCCGCTTCACAACGGAACCCCCATTATTGTACCGCGCGCATGGCCATCTGTCCTCGCGCAAGCATCTCATAACCGATCGCGTTTGCCTTTGGATCCTCGATGAAGGTAGCTTTCGCCACAAGCGGGGTATGCTCAATCAACGGTCTGAACAGGACACTTCCGCCTCCAATAAAGATGGCGGGATTGGTACGCAAATCCACCTGAAGCTCACGCAGCTTGTCCAAAATATCTTTTGCGTGCAGCTGAGCCGCATCACGAATCGCCTTTTTTACCGCATCTGGCAGTATCGTTTCCTGCCCCTGCAGCACTGCACAGATATGCTCGTCTTCAATGCGCATGTCGTGCTGCGCGCTGATTTTGCCAATGATATCATTGTTCATGGTGATGACTCCGCTCTCCAAACTGCGGCAGAATTGCAGATCCGGCTTTCCGTTGCGGAGGAGAAGCACATCGGTAGTATATCCGCCGATATCCACGATAAACATCCGCAGCGTTTTCAATAGCTGTCCGCTTTGAGGAACAACAGCGGCATACGCCTGCGGATACACAAAGACATTTCGGATCACAATGCTCATAGGACGGTTGTTGTAAGCAAAATTCACTGTTCCAAACCGCCTGAAATACTGCGCGAAGCGTTCTCTCAGCATCCCGTAGTGTTCCGGCGGCAAGCCAACCGCAAGGTCGATCTGCTCAAACGCCGTATTGGCACCGGCAGCGGAAAGCTCCTTAGCAATGGCAAAGAGCGACAGGATAAAGTATCGATCATCTCTGGTCTTGTCTCTCATATAGGGCAAGCGCTGCCCGGTGAGCGACCAGTATTTCCCGTTGTACTCCAAAACCTCCTCTGCCATAGGCGGTTTTACGGTGTGTTCTGTCAGCCCGGAAATGAAAGAGAAATGCGGGGTTTTAACGGCATAATTTCCATGATCAATGGCGATCAACATAAGAGTACCTCCCATTTTAGTTTATCTAATTACACGGTTTAGCATGCGTATTTACAGCAGAAATACGCATTGAGTCAATAAATACGCGCGAAACGAAGGATCAGGCTTCTGGCTCTCCGTGGGGAAAAAGTCTCTGTTTCTCTCTTGGAAGAACACGATTCGACGCATTTACATCATTTCTTCCATAAAAGAAACTATTGATATTTCCAGCTGCTTGTGCTATGATAAAAGAAAACTCCGGAGGTGACCTGCCATGATCGTGCGTGAACGATATATGCGGCTGATCCGTGATTTTATGGATAAGCCTGTGATTAAAATCATAACAGGAATGCGGCGGAGCGGCAAAAGTGCTCTCTTGGAGCTTACGCGTCAGGAGCTGCTCGACCGCGGTGTTGACAGGAAGAACATCATTTTCATCAACTTTGAATCCTTGCGCTATGAGGCGCTCAGGGACTATAAGGCGCTGTACGCAGAGATCATCAAAATCGCTGGACAGACAGAAGGACGGATCTACGTCCTTCTCGATGAAATCCAAGAAGTGAACACTTGGGAGCAGGTCATAAATTCCCTCCGCGTAGATCTTGACTGCGATATCTATGTAACAGGCTCAAACGCAAAGCTCCTCTCCGGGGAACTCGCCACGCTGTTGGCTGGGCGGTATGTGGAGATACAGGTCTATCCGCTGGATTTTGAAGAATATCTGGCATTCGCAGCAGAGAATGAGGACGAGGCAAATCTCTCGAAGCGGGAACAGTTTGCTAACTTTCTCCGTTTTGGGGGACTGCCCGGCATCCATCAGCTGAAATGGGATGAGGATCGCGTCATGCAATACCTTCATGACATCTATAATTCCGTTCTGCTGAAGGATGTGATTGCACGAAACCGGATACGCGACACGGCATTACTGGAGAGTATTGTCCTTTATCTCATGGACAACATTGGAAACACTTTTTCCGCAAAAACAATCTCTGATTTTTTAAAAAGCCAGGGGCGAAAGCTAAGCACGGAAACCGTCTACAATTATCTGAAGGCATTGGAAAGCGCCTTCCTGATCCACAAGGTCGTCCGCTTTGACATCAAGGGAAAGCGGATACTGGAGACGCAGGAAAAATACTATCTCTCCGATTTAGGTCTGCGCCACGCCGTTATTGGCTACCGGGACAATGATATTGCCGGCGTTCTGGAGAACACTGTATTCCTGGAGCTGCTGCGCAGAGGGTTCTCCGTCAACATCGGAAAGCAGGATGTGGCAGAGGTTGACTTTGTCGCAAACCGGGCTGACGACCGGCTCTATATCCAAGTCTGCTATATTCTTACGCCGGAAAATACAGATCGGGAATTTGCGCCGCTGGAGGCCATCTCGGATAACTACGAAAAGCTTGTTCTGTCCACGGATACGCTGCTGCGGGTCAATCGTGGCGGGATCCGTCAAAAGAACATTATAGACTTTCTGTTGGAACATTAAATATGCGATAACGCAGGAACGAGAAAAGGACGGTACAGCCGAAGCTGAACCGCCCTTTTTCACTAAGATAATTGCCGCTGGAAGCAGTGCTCCCAAACATAATCATCAAGACCTTTGTAGCGGGGATCCCACAGATAGGTGCCATAGCGAAAGCCTGCATCCGAAAGCAGTGAGACCAGCGTCCTGTATCCGCCTTGCACATGGGGGTTCTCCATGAAATCCATGTCGAATGCAGTCATGATACGTTCTACACCTTGCTCGTGCAGCTGCGGCAGGATAAGCTCCAATTGGGTCAATGTATTTACCCCCGCAACTGCGAGTACTGTCTGTCCGGTCAGGTAATGGATGACATCCGCTTTCATGGGGCCCTCTGTGAGCAGCACCATAGCGCGCGGTTCCCCCGCAATATGTACCCAACCCTCTGCCTTACAGCCGTCTGTGCGGCCGGTGCTGGATACCCAGCGAAATTTGCGCCGCGTCGCATTATCCCGGCGAATCTGCATGCCTTGAATACGGCCTTTGCTGTCTCGCACCGGAATCAGAATACCGCGGCTCTCACAGGCAAAGGACCATTTCCCGTCTTTTCGGTAAAAGCCGGGAACACCGGACAGATAATATCCGCTGGATTGAAGCTGCCTTGCAATGGTTTGCATCCCCACCACCGGAGTGGTCCGGTACCCAAGCCTGTCGATTTCCTCATCTGATAGGCCCCGGTTTCGCAGGTTCTGCCGATGGTCGGAGGCCAGCGTCAGCTTGGACAGAAGCCCGGTATAGGTGTCGCTTCGTGATGCAATATCTGTCGGTGGGACTTCTGCAACCACGGGCACAGGAATGTGCTCCGGCTTCGGTATACTGCCCTGCACATCCAAGCGTGCAATCAGAGCATCACGGACCTCCTCGCGGGCAATCCCCGTATAGTATGCATACAGATCGAAAATGCCGCCGGAGAACCCACAGCGCGGACAGCGAAATACATTCTTCTGCAGATTGATGTTGAGATGTTTTGCGTGCGGCTCGTCATCACAACACGGGCAGGGCACATTGTAGTTGCTTCTTCCGTATGGCGGGTATGGAAGCCCAATCAGCGGAATGATATCTGACATATGAAAGATGTCCATACAGCCTCCTTTCCGGGGGACGGAATATCCGTCCCCCGTGATGATATCCGCATCACACGGATGCCTGCTGCATGGCATGTTCACAAATCAGCCTTGCCGCGTCAGACAGCTCCTGATTGTCTTTGTATTTATTGGCCACCCATGCAATCGCGTTTGGATCCATCGCTAACACCTCGCCAAGCGTCTTGCCGCTGTACTTTTTGATGGGGCACGGCTTCTGGAAAGCCTGCTCCAATCTCTGCTCCTCCGTTAGAACTGCCGGTTCGTATGCCGGCTCAATCTCTGCCTGTACAGGCTGCTCCATAGCCGGCGACTCTCGGCTCGTGTCCATCTCGCCGACAGGCAGTTCGTCCGGAGCCATGTCGGCGAAATCGTCGCCGGCCGCTGAGAACTGAAGCCCAAAGCCTGCGTTTCTTAGTGCAATGCCTACCGCTGCCGTCTGCGCCCATTCCCGCGGTGACACAGATGGCTTGGAGGCATCCGGGCCCCTTGACGCTGTAGCTTCTGCAAGATAGCAGTCAACCGGGTCCTTGTAGCTGGGATAGATGCGCGCCGTTGCCACAAAACAATCCTTGCCAGGCGACACCTGGATGGCGATACGGCCCTCAGGGTATTTCAGGCGGAACCATGCCATTTGGATCATGACAGGAAGACGCTTTCGCGTCTCCTGCGTATTTAGATCTGTATAATCCACGGCAAACGGGGAAGGGTCAAAGCCCTCCACCTTGTGGATGCTGTCCAGCTTTGCCAGCATAGCTGTTTTGGCATTCGAGTTGTTCTGACTCATGATAAAGCCCTCCTCTTATTTACTGATGTTGATGTAGGTGTTGCGCAGCTTCAGCCAAACCGGTAAAACGGTGTTGATCAGGCTGCTTACACCCTTGCGATACTGGTTCTGATCTGTTGGGGTGAAGCTGGAAAACCGCTTCCGGCAGTCTAGGACGACCTTGTCAAGGGTCTCGGACGCCGTCTGGCGCTTGGCCTTCAGATTCTGATCTGCAGGCTGTCCCAGCCGCCGTTCCTTGGTCAGGCACTGGATATAGGCGTCTACCAGCTGGTAATGGCCGGACAGAACGGCTACATCCGTCGTGACCGGTGCCGTCTGGCAGAATGCCTGACTTGCATAAAGCACCTCAATACGATACAGCAGCTCCTGATACAGCATCAGCTGCTCCAGGGAGGCATGTCCTGCACCGATTTGCTTTTCCATCTCGTTTTTCAAGTTCTTGTACTCACTGAGCCAAGTTGCCATTGTAATGATCTCCTTTCACATTTGAGATTAGCTCTTTGATTCGCGCCGAGAGCATCGTCCCGCGCTGTTCCGTATCTGTACGCTTGATGGCAATGCATAACGCTCTCCGCTCTCCTACGATCAGCACGCGCTCCTTTGCGCGTGTAATTGCCGTATAAACAAGCGGACGCACCAGCATGACCGCATGGGCGCACTGCAGGTTGATGATGACAGACTTATATTCGCTGCCCTGGGACTTGTGGATGGTGGAGGCGTAGGCCAGATCCAGCATTTCAAGGTCGCTTCCGTCATACTCGGCAATTCGGCCATCGCCGAAGTCAACGGTCAGCACGCTGTCGGTGTCATCGCGGGTGACGGATGTGATATAACCGATATCACCATTGCTGATGTCCTCGCAGTTTTTTATCTGCATGACCTTGTCTCCCAAACGATATATCCGCTTTCTGTATGCAACCTCCGGCTTTTTCCCGTCCTGCGGATTGAGCTTTTCCCGAAGCCGCTCGTTCAGCGCATTCACGCCCGTCTCCGTTTTTTGGCGGTATGGGGTCAGAAGCGCCACATTGTCAACACCGTATCTGGCGGTTTCCTGTAGGTACAGTGTCTCGATCTGCTGTGCGGAAGCACTCATGTCACAGGAGTCATAGAACTGGAAATCTTCGCCGTATTCCAAGCTAAGATTTCCGTGTCGGATGAGCTTTGCATTAGCGGCGATACGGCTACCATAGCTCTGCCGGAATATGCGATCCAGCCGCACTACCGGTACAGCGCCGCAGGCGATGATCTCGCTCAGCACGGCGCCGGGCCCGACAGAGGGAAGCTGATCCGCATCGCCAATCAGCACAAGCTGACTGCCGTGCGGTACGGAGCGGAACAGATGGTTGGCAAGATAGATATCCATCATGGACACCTCATCCACTACAATCAGATCCGCATCCAGCATCTCCGGTTCACAGTAGTCTCCGTCCTCACCGGCCAGAAGCCCAAGTGCTTTGTGGATGGTAGTGGCCGGGAACCCGGTCGATTGCTCCATCCTGCGGGCTGCGCGTCCTGTAGGCGCACAGCAGATAATTTTTGCTCCGCGGTTTTTCCTGCGATAGATATCCAGCAGGAATCGCTGGATCAGCGTCTTGCCGGTACCGGGTCCGCCAGTAATCACACTGAGCTGTGATGTCAGGGCTGTCGTAACTGCGTGCCGCTGTTCGGAAGCCAACTGTATACCCTGCTTTTTTTCTTCTGCGGAGATCTCCGTATCAATGTTGACGTGAGACCCCGCTTTCTCATAAGTAAGCATTCTGTAAACGGCCCACGCAAGGCTCTGTTCCGTTCGCGCTGTGACTGCACGGTATACCTGCCTGTCGTAGGAGGCCAAGCGGCCGGACTCAAGCATTCTTGAAGCCCGTACCGCCAGCATCTCTTCCGTCAGCCCTTCGGTATCCAGCAGCTTCAGGCATTGCTTGAGAAAGCTGTGCTTTTCCATACACAGATGTCCTTTCAGCTCTGCATCAGTCAGCGTGAATATCAGCCCCTCATCCACACGTTCCGGCGAAAGAGGGTCAAAGCCCATGCTGACAGCAATACGGTCAGCCGTCTTAAAGCCGATGCCCACCATCTCACACAGACGGTAAGGGTGATTCCGGACGATGTCCATGGTATGCTCTCCGTACTGCTTGTACAGCTTGACCGCCCTGTTAGGCGTTACACCATGTGGCGCCAGAAAGGCAACCACATCGCGTGCGCCGCGGGAGGCAAGATAGGAGTCGCAAATCTTTTTGAGCTTTGTTTTGCTGATGCCAGACACGGCAAGCAGTTGTTCCGGCTCATGATCCAGCACGGTCAGCGTGTTCTGCCCAAACATGGCATAAATCTTTTCCGCGGTTTTAGGACCGATACCCTTGATCTGCCCGGAGCACAGGTAAGCGATGACGCCTTCCTTGCTGGGCACAATCACTTCATCGAAGCCCTCGACTTCAAATTGGATGCCATGCTTGGCGCTCCGGCTCCAACGTCCGCGCATATCATAGCGCAGATTATCTGCCGTCGGCAGGCAATAACCCACCGCCTTGATCTCAGAAACCACATTCCCCGCCGCGTCCATGACCTTCTCACAAGGTCGGTACAGGGCGATCATGTAGCTGGCATCACCGGCCGTAACGGCTTTCGGATAGATCAGCCTTTTGAATTGACATATCAAGATCGATTCTCCTTTCCTTTTGAAATCGGGTAATCAGTCAAAGTCAGGCTCCTCAAAGACCATGCCGTCGTAGTCACTGCGTTCTTCGGCGTCGGTGGGGCTCCAGTCATCTGACCAGTTGACATGATCGGTTGTGAGATGGTCTGCAAGATCCATAGCCGCAGCCGAGGTAGCTGCTCTTACGAACACGACACCTGTGCGGACGATCGTAACCTCATAGATAGACCCGCTAACGGGGCAATCATCGGTCGCTTGATTGTCCAATGGTGTGTAGTATTTCAGCAGTTCGCTCTCCGGCAGCGTCAGATCCTTGTGCATGGGCAGTGTCCCGAATTTAAGCGCACGGCTGATGGTCACAATGTCTCCTTCGACCTTTTTGACCTCGCCGCGAATGCAGAATTCCGTTTCCGGCTGTCCTTCTGTTTTGCAGATCAGTTTATCTCCAACTTTCAGCATAAATCTGCTCCTTTCTGTTATAGGGTCGTGACCAGCACCTTGCGGGTCTGTGGAAGAAAATACTCCTCTTCAATGACCTGTGCTTCTCTTGTAAGCCGGAGCGCCAGCTCAACCATACGGTCTGCCAGTTGATCCAGCTCCTGCACGAGTTTTACACGTTCACGAAGCGCGTGCATGCTCCAATCCTCGAAATCCTCGCCGTCGTCAGTGCCACGCCCCGGATAAGTTACCACCTGCATGTGGGTCTGCGAGAAATTGACCCGAGTGGGCCTTCCGCAGACACCGCAGGTGCAGTTGCCATCGGCAGCAAGCTGGTAATTCCTCTGTCCGCAGTTAGTGCAGTAGGACTTGTAGCCGCTCGGCCGCTTTTCTCCCTGATAGAGAACCAGATACCCGCCGCTTCGTCCGTTCATCCCTGCCTGCCAGAGATAGTTGTGTTTCGCAGCAAATTCCCATTTACACTCGTCCATGGCATCAAAAAACTCCTGGGTCTGGATCATATCGAACAGCTTGTCCACCACCTCGGGCGAGAGCCCAAGGTGTGTGATTTTTAGGTTACAAGCATACGATGTGGATCTGTTCCAGGAGTTTAATGTTGGATATCGAAAATGTGTGGTCAGATACTGCGTCATTTCCTGTCGGGACCGGAGATCTACCGGCTGATAGAATCTACGCAAGGCATCGCACCTCCCAGGACCGGTCTGCTCCCGGCTCGTTGGAGGCCAGTGCCGGATGCGTTTCGTCTATTGTGACTAACTTCTTATCCGCTCCGGCCTGTGTCGCCAGCTTGCGAACATCCAAATAGAGGTCTTCGCAGTATACGATAATGGGGATTCCCAACTGGGCGGCATGATGGATTTCGCCCTTCATACCACGGCTGATGCGATCCCCGCAGATCAGCAAAACCTCGCTCTGTTCCAAAAGCTGAAGCCCAAATTGCAGAGCCAGTGCACGCTCCGCCGCTACATGGTCACACAGGAGCATGGGCAGATAGGCGTGAGGGGCGCGTGCCATGTATCCCAGCATGGTGCGGGCATAAAGCATGTATGCCCGAGCACGCCAGATGTTGCTGAGTTCTTCTTCCGCCGTGCTCCCGCTCAAAGGTGAGCAGATATAGGCGCGTTTCCGGTAGCGGTCGTTTTTCAGGAACTGCCGGTCAAGCTCGCGCTCCCAGCTTTCGTGATAGGCTTTCATTGCGTCGTGCATTACTGATTCTCCCTTCTTATGTCGGTGTAACCGATACTTTTAGTTTCCGGCTCTCACTGGTCTTGAGCACATCCGCATACACGGTGGGATACTTCTCTTTGAGAAGTTTCGAGTCGGGACGTTTGGTTGTTTTGGTGACAAAATCGATGAGGAGCTTGTCGCCGGTCGTGCTCAGCACGCCATGCTCATGCGCCTGCATCAATTCTGCGATTCGCACGCTGTGTGCAGCGATCTCCCTTTCATAGGTTTTGATCTCCGCATTGCAGTCGGAGATTTTCCCCTGCAGCAGCGCGATCTGGCGCAGCGCCTTCTCATACTTTGCAGGGAATTCAATCGTGGGGAGTCCGGGCTGGCTGGCGCCGTAAATGCGCGCCAGGGATTCCAGTGCCAGTGCTGGCTTGACATCCGCCATCGTAGGTGGCTTGTCATGCTCCAAGCTCCAAATCCATTCCTCAAGCCGCTGGAAGATCATATCCTCCTTGGCTCGGTCACGGGTAAGCGCCGGCATTGCCAGATCATGTTCCGGATTGTTTCCCCAAATAGTAGAAAACGCGCCAATATCCACATCCGCCACAGCCAGATAGAAGCGAAGCTGCAGCTCATAGTAGATGGGATAGGCATCGTCAGCCCAATCTCCGGCTTTGTGATAGGTGCAGCTTTTGCACTCCAAAATGCCGGGAGCATTGTCCTCCTTACGGGTAAAGCGGCGGTCAAAGTCCGCAAGAGCCCACGGGTGATCTGCGTGCTGATACATATAGGTGTCGTCATAAACCGTATTGCCGGTTTTTTCCTGATACCAATAGGCCGCGATAGGTTCCAGAAGATGACCCATCATCAGCTGCTCCTGATTGGATTTCACAGGCGCCTTCATCCGGCCCTTTTTGATCATCCATAGCTCCAGCGGCGTTGTCCACGGCGATACGCCGAAGATAGCAGCCACATCGCTGCCTCCCACCGTATAAGGAATGGTGCCCTTAGGCCCGTGGGCGCGGCACTCCAACCATCGTTCGTTGGTCATGCCTGCAGTGTCGCAGAGAATAATCGGAGCGGACATCAGTAGCTCACCGCCTTCGCAAGGTCGTAATCGCCCCACCTCAGCGTAAGCGCCCGCGCCATGTTCTCCTCCACAACGAGCATTTTGCTCTCAGGTGCATGGTCGGATTTGAGAATATAGGGGATCTCCTGCATAGCCATGAACACATCATGGGCGGTTGCAGTTCCTCCTCCATAGGCCATCTCAAACATGCCGATTGCTTCCAAAGCAGCTTTCTTCGGCAGAGACAACTTTTTGCAGATTCTGGTCATCGCATTGACCGGATAGCTCAGATGGATATCCAACAGCTTTTGTAATCTGGCAACTGAATCACCGAACTGCGCAAACAGCTGGGCCAAAGCTGCTTCAAAGTCCTCCACTTTACTCTGGTGCCTGTGGTCCACGGCGATACAGCTCCCAATATGGATCGGGTGCTGCGTACCCTCCAGCATGGCGGAAACCTTAGCCGAGGCAATGCCGGTATCCGAGGTAACAAAGCGGATGGCGGGAACAAGTTTGGCAGCAAGTGTGGGTTTCCCCTGCGACGCCAGCAGCTTGGCATAGGCGCCGAGCAGGTCTTCCTTTTGCCCGGGCATAGTCCATGAGGCACTGGAGAGCGAATGATCGCGATAACCGCCCTGAAACATGCTGCCGGGGAAACGGTCGTCCAGCTTTTTGGTCAGAACCTTCAGCAGTTCATCGATCGGCAGCACGGAATAATCCATGGAATCGCCAGAGTGTGCTGCCGAGATTTTTTCATCTCGGATAAGCAAGAGCGTCTCCGAAGAATACAGCTCCAGGCAATCGTTAAGCACCGACGCCAATCTTTGGCGGCTCAGCTTCGGCAAGGCCGATCCACTGATTTTCGCTCTGTCCAACAGGCTTTTGTAGGCCGTGCTGCGGACGGGATAGTAAGAACCATCTACCCGCATGGCAAGACCGAGGTTTTCCGCCGTGTCCTCAACAGACTCAGCGCTGATTCCCGCAGCGAATGCGGACGGAGTTCCATAAAGAGGCGACGCCTTATCCAGCGGCTCAATATGCAGTTCGTTGACCCTGCATCTGTGCCATCGGCTTTCCAGCGATTCCTTCTCGTGGTACCGGCGCATCCCCTCGTAGGAAGCAAAGGTCGTGGAGTAGTTGTCCTGGCATGGTTGTAACATTTTTGTGTTCTCCTTTCGTTTTTTTGGCGGTATTCGCCGTGATATAACAAAAACCAGCAACCCATGATCGGACTGCTGGCTTATGCCACTATGGAATTGGCCGGAAACAAAAAAGTGCCATTCGTGCAATGCACAAATGACACTTCGCAACTCGGTTAAACTCTGCTTAGCTGTGGCTAAACTCTGATACTTACATGATGATTATACCAGAGCAGCGGCCGACAGTCAATCCATAGTCAAACGAAAAGGCCATAAAAGCTGAAAGGAAAGAGGGATGCCGCAGATGCGGCATCCCTCGAAAGGCAAACTATGCGGAACGGTTCAACGCCCACATCCCGCGTCCTGTATTCACGAAGAGCTGCGGACTGCATTGCAGGGTTTGGCGAACCTTCTCTTTCCACCACTGATTTTTCCGCGCTTTGGTATATGGCTCGACTTGCTCATAAATGTATGCAAGCGAAACAGGAGATTGGCAGGTTTCCAGCACTGCTGCAACCACATCCCGCCAGGTAGCGCCGTTCATATCGCGGATATCCTTTTGTACAGGCTCCGTCATCAGGATCGGATACACCAAGGACGCATCCTTCTTGATAATCAGTAGATACTCATGCAGTATGGGGATGAAATGCCCACTGTACTGTGTTTGATTTGAAAAGCAATTGTGCTGTGCTTTTATGATGACATTTTCCAATGTGCCCGGCTTGATCAATTCAAAGATCATGCTGTAAAGCTGCCCTTTCTTCTTGATATCGCCGACCAGCACGGCCATCCTGCCGCCACGCTCCAAAGCGCAGAATTGTTTCATCATGGCGTAGTTCATTACGCGCACGAAGTCCTCCCATTTGGGGATACGTGATAAGTCGAACTGCCGGGGATCATATCCGTATTTTGACTGCACCTCCGAAGCCTTGTACATCACGTCTGAATATGTAATCAAATCCCAATACGGCGGATGCCAGAACACAAATTCAGGGCGCTCCGGTATCTCGCAATTGATGAGATCGAATCCGCTGTGCAGATCGTAGCAATGGCTAATGATTCCCATGGTATGAGCGGCATCCTGCGTCGTGCCGCTGCCGCACATGTAGTCGCAGATCTCGGCCGGCTTGAAAAAACCGATCAGATCCTCAATTAGCTTGGGTGAACAGTTGCCGCGATAGCGATTGTTGCCGCCAGTTCCGCGCTCTGGATACGAGACGATGGAGGTCAAGTTCCTATTTGGCTTATTCATGTTGACTCCTCTCTAACCGCCGTTTTCAACGGATTGGTAGCCAATATCGGGAGGTGTATCGGTCAGAACAGAAACGTATCGATTGAGAATTTCTTCAATCTTTTCCTCCGTCAGATGCCGTTCGTATTCCGTAATATGCCATGGATATGACGGGCAAAAGAGTAAGTATTTCATCGCATCATAACCATCACAAGCTACAAAATCAATATGCTCTGCCTCGAAAATGACTTCCTTAAGGATGCTTGCCAGCCCAAGACAATAATCCTGATCGAACTCCAGATAATCATCAACCGTTGGCTCCGAAATATCATGTTCTTCCAGCCATCCCTGAACATCTTTTTGGTATTTAGGCGCCTTGGCAAGCAACGCCTGAATCTTCTCGATGCTTAGGCCCTCAATATCGGAGACACAGAGACCGTATCCGTAGATATGCCAAGAGTTATAGCTCATGGTCTGCCTCCTTTGTCCTTTCCATGATCTAAGGCAACCGTTTTCTGAAAGAACTGTGGAGATACGTGGAGCGGCTGCCGGATAATCATGATTTTGTAGTGATTTTCCATGTATTCGCCGTCAAGATATGCTTCGTAGAAGTCCATCGAAGAATTCTCTACGAAGATGCTTGATTCTCTCCAAGACGGAACACTTCCGTCCTCCAATTCTTCTCGAATACGATTTGTCATAACACGCTTTGCATCGTCATGGTCCGAGAACGCCTCGCAATCATTTCCGTGCTCGCCATTCACAGCCCAGTCTTCCATCACAAGAAAAACATTGACGCGTTTGCGCATAGAACGAAGATCATCCAACGGACGAATCATTTCGGGCGCCATGATAACCATGTCCAGTACGATATCAGCAATGGCCTTTGGCTGGTGATACAGATCAGAGAAGGTATCCTCCAGCGCCTTGACCTCATGCGGCATGATCGGAGGGTCAAACTCACAATAGATGTCAGGAGTTTCGTTTTCGGTCTCCTTATCCTCGCCATCATAAATGGCGTTTATTCGGCCATAAAGCCCTGCGTATTCACTCTCAGCGGTTCCGACAATGGCTCCGCCAATCGTGTATGTGACGCTTTCATACTCAAATTCAGCGCCAGTTCTGTTCAAAATCATTTTTCGCTCCTCCTATCTTAGATATGGCAGTCAATCCCGACAATGAAATGATCGTCAGGAATGCTGTCTATGTAGTCTGCCAACATCTGCCGCCATGCATCCGGCTTCTTGTCGTTGCTGCTGATACCCCACCAGCCCATTTCTCCCTTGGAGTGCCAGTCTCCGTCCCGAAGGAAGGAATAGGCGTCGGGCACCATGCGCTGATCCGGTGCGAGTCCGTTGCGGCGGAGGTAGGCATCCTCGCTTTCATTCTTGAAATAGATCTGCGTTACGAAAGAGATAATTCCATCCTCCGTGATCTTCCAGAAGCTGCCTTCCGGAGCCTTGCCGGAACGAAATGTCTCTGCAAGAAGCTCAAAGCGCTTTTTGGCGTGCTGCAGCTCCCATTCCTTCATGAGTTCCCATGCAATATCCCTTTTTCTTGCGCCGCAGACCCATATATAGCCTTCGGGCGCTTCACATACAGCATCTTCGTTGCCCCATGAGCGCTCACCGTTAATTCGTTCCGCTGTGTCACGGACAAGGAATTGGAACGGCCAGCGGCCGCCAATGGAATACCAATCCCAGAAGGCATTCGGATTGCAGTAATACCCATACGTATTGGTCTTGCTGTCAAAGGTATAACCGCAGTAGTCCTCCGCATACTGCCTCAGACTGGGATAGAGCTTCTTCACCGGATATCCCATAAATGCGCGCATCTTTTTCGCCTTCTTCGTGCGCTTCTCATGGCCGAGGTGTCCGGCCTTTTTCTGAAACACCTTGCCATCTTTGATGAGATATTTTTCGCACACCAGCCGGCTGTACTCCGGAACGACAGTTCCGTCCGGAAAACGGACACAGTTGATTTTGTCGGTCTCATAATCCCGCCGCAGGTCATCGGTTCGATCCTCAAACTCCAGATAGGCCGGGTCATCCGTTCCTTCACAGAATGGGGCCATCAGCTCATCAATCTCGCACTCAGCCGAACGTTCCAGAGTGCTGGCCTTGCTTTGAAGTCGTTTCAAAAGAAACCGCAAAGCAAAACTCTCCGGGTCCTGCGTCAGCTTTTCTTTGACTTCTGCGATCTGTTCCGCATAACGCATGTTTTCCTCGCAGTTTTCCTCCAGCTTGGGCATATAAAAATTGACCAATGTTACAAAATGACTCATTTTTTTGATTCCTTTCCTGTTGTAAGATTGACGGGCAGCAGGAAAAGAATCCGCTGCCCGTCGTTGTGAATTGAAATATCCCCGTTAGACCCGCATATGGCGCTTGACCGCTGCGGTCAGTTTTACGGGCAGTTGATTCAGATCTGTGATGTCCATAAAGGAATCACCATAGATTCGCTCGATGTTCTGTTTGTCCTCCCCGATAGCGGCCGCAATGAACAATACTCCCTTGCGCCGGTACTCCTGCTTGATGCCGCGGAGATCTTCCTCGGCGGCACTGCCGTAGTAACCGGGCGCTGCCGGTTGACCATCGGATACAAGAATCAGGATTTTTACCTCCTCCGGCCGTTTAACCAGCTGCTCCGCCACAAAACGAAGCGCGGCGCCGTCGCGATTGCTGCCACGGGCGGCAATGTCCATCAGGCGGTATTTATCATCGTTATCGATGCTTTCGAACTCTGCATAGGAATACAGCTCCACACTGCTGCCGCTGGTGGAATGACCGTAAACGGTGACAGGGATATGCAGCGCCTTGCAGAAGTCATATAGAATGATAGCCGAAGACCTGGCGTAGGTGCAGCGGTCGCAGGAGCACATGCTGCCTGATTCGTCCAGCAAAAGCCCTACGGACATCTGTGGAATTTCATTGGGCAGGGCATTTTTATAAAAAACCTTCCCATCGTTCCGGCAGAGGGCGTGGGCATCCAGCCGTCGCCCCATCATGAGACCGGTCTGCTTGCCGCCGCGCTGTTTATCCTTCAGCTGCTGCAAGAGGCTTTTCTGCAGCTGCCGTGAGATATCCAGCAATGGCCCGGAAATGGTGTTATACTGCTCTACAAGCTCCTCATCAACGGTGGATATCCGGTTCACACAGATATCAACACCGGCATGGACATCTCCATAGGAGATGCTCTGGGCCACATCGTTGAGTTCCCGTGTCCGTTCATTCTCCAGCTGCTCGCAGGCGGCCTTCTCCGCCATCTTGTCCAGCAGGCGCTCAATGTCCTCCGCTGCATGGTCATAGCGTTCACGCTCATATGCATCGTTGTGCTTGGTCGCCCCTCCGCTGCCTTCGGAAACACGATCTGTCTGCTGATAGGGGATGCGTCCGTCTTCTTCCGCTGATACTGCCTGCTTCCCACCGGAAGCGCCTTCCATATCTCCGGGAATTGCGCCTTCTTCCGCCGGATTTTCGGTCTGGGAGATCCCGGCAGAAGAACGCTCGGATCCGGGGTCAGTCTGGGGCTCGGGCTCTTCAGAGCCGCTGCTTCCTTCAGACTCGCTTTTTTCTGCCTGAGCTGCCGTCTGCGCCCGTTTCCCAGCTCCGGCTGCCACACAGACCGCACCCACTTCGGGGATCGGTGTGCTGCTGCCCTCGCCGGACACAGAGCTTCCGGCCATTGCCTGCAGAATCTGCGCGATGGTCTCGGCCAGCGACTCTGTGGAACCGGACGCCTTGGCCTCCTCCTGGCGCTTTTTGCAGATCTCCAGGAAATCCTCGATATAGTCCCAGCAGCGAACCAGTATGAGATTGACGACCTTGAGCCGTTCTTTTCCGGAGGGATTGACAATGGCGGCGTCCAGATCGTGAATCAGTTTGAACACGACCTGAATGCGCTCATCGCTGAGGGGAGCATCTCCGTACTTGATTTCACCGAACTTCACATACGACAGCATGATCTGCAGGATGCTCTCAAAGATATGGCAGTTCCCGTCATCCTCTTTCTCGATAAGCTCCGTTACCGTCGGAATGCTCTCATACTGCTGCTCCCGTAACGCTTCCAGGCAGTTGCCCAGCGTGCCGCGGAATTGAGCGAGTATCCGATTTTCGATATAGGCGTCCTCAATGACATTGGAAATATGGTGCGCGACATAGCGAAGCATCTCATTGTTCCGCGGCTCCAGCCTTACATACTCCCACAGCGCTCGTTCGCTTACAGTGTCTTTGGGCAGCTTGTAAACAGGCGGCTCCGGGTACCATTTCTCCCGGCTGAGGTAGTTGTTGTAGGTCTGGCCCGCAAGAAAGTCCGTGTATAGACAATGCCCAAGTTCGTGGGCAAACAGTCCGCAAACGATCTCATAGCGGTTCTCCCGCCCCCTGTTTTGGGTCACCAGCCTATGCCCCGCATTGATCAGCACCGACAGGTTATTGGTGCATGCCACTTCACCGGACTTCGGACTCCAGCTGATGGCCACATGGATGCGGCGGTTGTATTTATACCGCCGCGTCTGTGCCATGGCCATATCTTCAAAATGTCCCGCAAGGATGCGGGACGTGAAGAATTGCCGGTCTGTGATTCTGCTGCGTTTTTCATTGAGCAGCTGTTTAACCCGCTTATGATTCACTCTTGCCATATAGAGTCGTCCTCCTTTCTTCCGGACTTATGCCGATGTTCGCTTCCGCTTTGGGGCAAACATAGGGTCCAGAATGGTTGTAATCAAGGCTTCCCGGTCTTCCTCGTCGGCAGTGGCTTTGCTGATGACCGTATACTTTGCCGACAGATAAGGGTCGCCGGAGATCTCTGCACTGATGACCCAATCGATCAGGCTGCGCATTCCGCAGGCACCGTCGGTGATACTGTTTTTGCGGCAGTAATCGGCCATGTCGTTGACCACCTGCACCATCTGGGATACCAGGTATTCGTCGGCACATCCGGTCACGGCCATGGCTCGCTGCACCATAACCTCGGGCTCCGGCAGTTCAATGTCCTTGACCAGACTCATTCTGTCCACCACCGACTGGTTCATCGACCTGCACCCTTCGTAACTGACATTGGTCGTCACAATGACGACCGTATCAGGGTGCCTGCGAATGATCTCGCCGGTCGGAAGCGTGATAGACCCCTCCTGCTCCAGAAGAGAGTTAAGGCCCACCAGCACACCCGGCTGAATGATCGTGGACGGCTCCTGAACCTCGACTAAATACCCATGTTTTAACGCTTTCACAAAATCCGTCTCCACATAAGTATAGTTCTGGCCGGAGCTTTGACGGTTTTCGGCACGCTTGCTAAGAGCCTGTACCTTTTCAGTGACCTTTTCCAGCACAACGCTCAAGCAGTCCTGCACGGTAGCCGCCAGATTTTCCACGCCTGTCAGAGCCTGATAGACGCCGGCAGGATCGTAGTCCATATCATCCAAGTCCGGAAGGCGCATAAGCTTAGCTACATTGGCATAGCTGATACCTCCCATGGACTTGAGGATCTCGCGCTCACGGTCAAGCTCCGGGCTACCGGTGGACACTACGTCCGTTTCAGGGAAGATCATGCCGGTGAAATCAAATATTTCTGTGTTGGCAGAGCAGGTATACTTCATGTATGGCAGCCCCAGTCCGGCGGCAATGGCTTTTGCGCCCATGGTCTTGCCAGTACCGGCAGGCCCGCGCAACAGGAAGTTTCGCATCTGCATGGGGCGACCGGTGGTTTTCTGCGCATGCTTGCAAATATCCACCACTTCCGGCGGAATGATATACCATTCCGGGAGTTTCGGAATCAGGCTCAGCTCCAACGCGCTCAAGGTGCGTCCCGGCGTCAGGGGATACTTGCCGACGAAATCCGTATGCTCCACCACGACGCCGGCTTTTTTGATAACGGCCGGTCCGGTCTTGGCAAAGATCGTGAATTCCCCGGCTGTGACGCTGGTGGGCACAAAGGATCCGGAATCCAGCTGACCTTGAGAGACCCGCATCAGGTTTCCGGACTTGTCCACTGTGATATTGATATGCGCCGGGCAGGTATCGTCCTTGATTCTGCGGTAGGCATTATCGCAGAGGATTGCCATGCTTTCGGTCGCCTTTGCCATATCCGGGTATCCGGCAATGAACTGGTCGTAGTACGCCTGAAAGGTTTCATCGAACTCCGCATCTGACATCAGGAACGGCATTAGGGCAAAGAAGATTGCCGCGCCGTCCCGCTGGCTCGGATGCGCCACGTACTGCTCGATGAGCTCGGTGTTTTTGTCATAAACGCTTGCCAAAGCGCTGCCGGAGGCTGCATCGAACACCACAAGATGATAGGCATCCGGACCGACGGAGGATTTATACTCCGCCACGCTTTTGTTTGTATCGATCTGGCCGACCGCACCTTCTCCGGTGCCGTTCATGCACCGGCACATGGCGTGGACTGCCTTGATCACAGAACCACATAGCGTTGATTCCGTCTTTGCCCCGTACATGGATGCCACCTTGACCTTCTTATTTGTCATGGTATCAAAGGGGACGGGCAGCGAACGGGAGTAGTTGAACAGATTGTTGATTGATACGCTCATATCGCGTCATTCCTTTCTGCAGTGTCACTGCGTGAAATCAATGGTAATACCGGTATCTGTACAGCAGCAGTTCTCCATGCCGTTTCGTTCCAGCTCCCGGCAGATGTCCGGCCAGCTTTCTCGTGCAGGCAGTTCTGCCGCCGTTATTTCCAGCATGGATAGCCCTTGCGCGATGCTCTCGTTGCACCGCTCATTGAGTTCCATAACATGGGCGTCCACCCATTCAAAAGCCAGATACTCATAATTCTCCGGGGGATCGACCTTCTGCGGAGTGTCATCCTCGTTTTTCTCTGCGCCCGTCTCATCATTTTCCGTTTCCGGCATCTTGACTTCTTCCGCGTGCGGGTAGGTCAGGCTGCACACTTGAAGGCCGCGAATCACAACGATCGCTTCACGGTATCCGCCGGCATGGTTGAGCAGGATTCGCACCTCGTTGCCTGTCGCAATATTGTGCATGGCATTAGGCGTCTTCCATACCCATCTGGCGTTGGGGAAATCGGCCGTGACCAGCTCTGTAATCCGCCGCTGCATTGAGCCGAACGCCATGTCCCGGATATCCTGATCCGTAGGTTCTGGGCGAGCAGCCGGAAGCAGAGGCGGGATATTCTCCACTTTTCTGGTAGAGAGAAAGAGCAGTCGCATGGCGGCGATAAAAATACCGAGTATCACCAATAAGAGAATCGGCCAAAGCCTGCAAACAAACAGCAGCAGAGCCAATGTCCCCAGTATGGTCAAAACCTCATAGGCGATGTGGCGCTTGAATTCTTTGTTTTGCATATACTGTCCTTTCTGAACGCAAAAAACGCACATGAGTCCACATAGATACTCATGTGCGTTTTAATGCGCTCGATCCATTTGTAGTTCTTCGATTGATTATTCGTCGAAGAACGAATTTACGCCGCCGAAGGGTTCAAAGCCGGTGAAATTACCGGGCATCTCTCCGTTGGAGGCAGACTTTGCGGGTGCGGTAGCCGCTTTGGGCTGTTCCCCAGCTTCCTCGGTCTTCTGCTTTCCGCCGCCGGAGGAGCAATACTCAATTTCATCCAGAATGACCACCATGGCGCTTCTTTTTTCATGCGTCGTGCTGTCCTCCCAGACATCCTCGTCCAGGCGGCCGAGAATATTGATGAACGAGCTCTCTTTAAGCTGCATCTTTTTGATGCGCTCACATACCGGGCCAAAGGCTTTTACAGAGAGGTTTACCCATCGGGTGTTGTTTTCGGCGCGGGTGTCGTACACCTTTTTGCCGATGCGGAACCGGACGCTCTCCCCGTTTTCGGAGAATTTGAGAGCCGGTGCGCCGTCATATCCCTTGGAGATGACGACATCAGTTGCGATTACCTTGAACATAAGATGCTCCTTTCTTGCAGGTGCTGCCTGCTATAACATGATTTATTTCAACCCATTCAGGGAAGAAACCGAGAAACAAAAAAAGTGCCAACCAACACAAATGTGTTAATTGACACTTTATAACTTGAATACTCTGGTGTTCCGCGCAGGAAACCTTGATACTTATGATTGTATTATAGCAGGTTCTCATATGACAGTCAATTGCTTTCCGCTGTTTTCGCCGGGCACTTCGCTGTTTTCACCGGGGGACCTTGCTCCAGCACAGACAGAACCAACTCCAACGCAAGCCTCACTCGAAGCGGGTCGAATATACAGTTTCCATCCGGCAGGATACCCGCTTCGACTCTGTTCTCTATTTCCCTGACTAATCCGCGGATCTCATCGCCTTTTGTCATTTTGATCCTCTTCCTTTCAAAAAATCGATTGCCAAATATGTGCTAAGCTGTTGGCAGCCTTCGTTTTCATATACCGGTGTGCCGGTTGCCGTATATACCGTGATGATGTCGCCCTCATCAACATTTCGAAGTTTTCCGGCGATCTGTATTTTCACTGTATGTGGGTCTGACCACAGATAGAGCGTTTTGATGCGGCGGCGCATCGGAGTTTTTTCCAGCCCGGTACAGTGACCACGAATTACCACTATTTGATCGGTGACTGCTCTATACAGCAGTTGCAATGCACTGAACCCATAAAAGGCGAAAAAGAGCAGGACGGAAAGAGACAGATAAAGGTTGCCCTCCAACAACAGAGACACCACCATCAATAAAAGGCTTACCAGCGCGGCTCCACATCTCATTATAATCTGTTTTTGCAGCGGCGGTGGGATTTTTTCGAACTTTTCTCTCATTACGCACCTCACAGCAGAAGGATTCTCTTTTTTTTCAGTAGCCTGAGCAATGTGGAAACGACCTCATCCCGCACTGCGGCGTGTTCCATTTGGGCTTCCAGAATGTTATCAAAAATGGTTTCCTGCGTATAGATTGTTTCCGTCAGGTTCTGCCTGTTTCTATCCCCCAACAGATTTATTTGCGGTGCTACATGATGTTCTGTCAGGAATACCAGTTCTGCCGTGGTAAGCCGAAGTCCGGCTTCTGTCAGCCATAGCAGCAGTTCTTTTTGGCGTGCGCTTAGAATCGCACGAACTCCTTGCGGCTTCGCAGGCGTCAGAACGCACTGCGTCAATGCACGATACTCAAAAACGGGCTCATCACCTTCTGTAATTTCAACAAGCCCCTGACGTTTAAGCTGCTGCAGGGCTTTTACCTCCGGCACATTCTCGCGGTTTTTTGCAAACCCAAATCTGCCGTTAAGCCAGAGCGCAGCCTGTTCCCCGGTCAGCTGAAAATCTACGCCGCAGCGGGTCACGAACAGAAGATCCTCTGTGGAGGCTCTGATTACCATACCTTTGGATATATATTTCATTTTGCTCACTCCTTGTCTGTCCTTTTCCCATATTACACGGCAAGGCGGCGCGAATTACAGCACTCACAGCAAATACATTGCTACAACGCACAGAATAACAATCAGCAGCATGACGCCCGCCACGGCAGAAACCTTCTTCACCAATTCCATGTCAGGCCCCTCTTTCAGTTTTCCTGCGTCTGAAGGCAGAACATCGTCATAGTAGCCGTCATATCCATCGTCCTTTGGATGAAAAGCTCCTCCCATGTGTTCGCCGACAGGCTTTTCATGTTTTTTCCGTGACTTGGGGGACGGGTGCTTGCGCTTCTTTTCCATACGCTTTTGCGACTTTACGGGTTTCTCTTTTGGCTTTTTCTGACCATCTTCCGCAATCGGCAGACTCTTCCCGCACTCCATGCAGAAAGAAGCGGCGCCATCTGCAAAATCGGCGCCGCAATAGGGACAATATTTCATACTCAGCACTCCTTTGGGCAGTATTCGGCATTCATGCCGGGTTTCACGACCCATTGGGGGACAATACGATTATACCACAGCGTCTTTTTCGTGTCATCGGCGCAAACCCTGCCATTTAGTCTGCCATTTCGTGAGACCTTTTGTATTCCTCAATAGCCGGGAGCGGAAAAATCGTATGTATTTATTTTGCGCTACGGGGCTCGTCTTCCCCGCCGCCGTAGCTTTTGTGGCTGCTTCCTTAAAGCAGCGTGCTTATTCCGGTGGAAATCAGATCTGCCACACGATATAATGAATTTACAAGCATACTTTGTGTGCAATACACGCAATGAACGGCGATTTTTGTTGTCTATATAGGTGAAAGGCCTTTACGCAGAGAGAAGGGAGGGCGCAATGAGAGACCATGAGATCATAGAATTGTACTGGGCGCGTAACGAGAGCGCGATTGCCGCCACCGCAGAAAAGTACGGGAGCTACTGCCATACGATTGCATATAACATACTGCATAGCAAAGAGGATGCGGAGGAATGTGCCAACGACACCTACCTCGGCGCATGGAATTCGATCCCGCCGCAGCGTCCGAACCGTTTGTCGATCTACTTAGGGAAAATCACGCGCAACCTCGCTCTGAACCGTTATAAGCGGTATACTGCCGAAAAACGCGGACACGGACAAGTAGTCCTCGCACTGTCTGAGTTGGAAGCCTGCGTTCCTTCGGAAACGACTGTGGAGCAGACCGTCGAAGAAAATGAGTTGGCTGCCGCCATTGACCGCTTCCTGTATGCAAAGCCCAAGCTGAACCGTAACATTTTTGTCCGCAGATACTATCATCTCTACGCAATACGGGATATTGCGGACGCATACGGAATGAGCGAGAGCAAGGTGACGTCTTTGCTTTTCCGTATGAGAAACGAATTAAGACGATTTCTTGAAAAGGAGGGAATTATGC